>CESK01008039.1_pt1 | contig 17290 bp, 19 predicted proteins | sample 531091 | NCBI WGS metagenome assembly CESK01 (sample SAMEA2621271, study PRJEB7988) | marine metagenome | biome: marine biome (ENVO:00000447); feature: surface water layer (ENVO:00002042); material: "saline water (ENVO:00002010), including plankton (ENVO:xxxxxxxx)" | depth 5 m
CAAGCAAAATTAAAAAATGCACAAGAAAATTATACAGATGCTGTAGTTGCACAAACTTCTGTAAGTTTTGATCCAAGTGAGTATGATAAATTTCTTGATAAAGAATTACAAGAAAAAGATAAACTAAAAGCTAGTCTTAAAAGTCTTGGCGTAGACCCAATAGAAACTTTTGATGACACTGAAACTACTAATCTTATCAATAGTATATCTGGGCAAGACATTTTATATAGAATTGGGGCAGTTAACTTCGGAATAGTAAAATTTACTGAAGCCGCACCTCTTTTAAAAGACATGCAAGCTAAGACTAAAAAGATGGGCATTACACTTAATGTTTATGAAGATACAACTCAACTACCAAACGAGATACTTGACAACTTAGCATTTCAAAACATGAGCGCCCATGCTAATAGAGTAAAAGGTGGAGTAATGCCTGACGGCACAGTGTTTGTAATTACTAGTCATCACGAAAGTATAGAAGACTTAGAGATTACACTAGCCCATGAGTTAGTAGGACACTACACGTTTGAAGGAATGCTTGGTAAAGATGGCATGGATAAGCTACTTAAACGTGTTGAAAAATCTTACCCTGCTACAAAAGATAATCCTGCTGTATTTGAATTAGCTAGAGAACTTGGGGTAGAGAAAGAAGCACAACAAGCATTCTTAGAAAGTCTTAGTTCTACACAACGTGGCCTAGAAGAGGGTACATTATCTAGTAAAGAAGTTGTACGACTAGCACAGCTAAAAGCTCTTCGTGAAGTCATTGCTTATACTGCACAAAAACTAGATAAACCTGTTACAAAAACATTTGCTAGTAAAGTTAAAAAGTTTTTACAAGATATGGTCTACATGTTTAGAAATACTTTAGTAAAAAACTTTGGTTTTATTTCACTACCAAAAATATCTACAGATGAATTATTTTTCTTAATGCGTCAAGCTGAGAAAAACTTTAAACAAGGTAAAGCATACACCTACCGCAATGAAGACGGCACAATTTCCTTATCTACCGCAGCGACTGTGCCAGAATTTACTACGCCAAACATTAATGTTATGGAAGTAATAGATAAGATAATTGAAAAGCCTACGTCACAATATGAAAAATTAACTGCAAACTGGGAGGGTCTTAATTTTCGAACGCAGTTTATTGATAGAGCCGATATCTTAGAAAGAATTAAAATAACCGGGCAAACATTAAAAGATAAATTTGGCAATCCATTATTAGATGCAATAGCAGCTACTGATTTAACTTATTTTATAAGAAAGTATGACCAACGCCAAAGTCTAGTTGCTGAAGCTGCTACCACTGGGGTAGCACAAGTTATAAAAGACCCTAAAACTGGGGAAGTTAGCATTGGTAGAGACATAAAAAAAGAAACATCTTCTATAAAAAAAGTTGCAGAAGCTCTTGGTAGAGCAAAGTTTAAAGATGCTAATGCAACGAAAGCATTTACTGGGTACATGCTAATAGAAAGGGCTGAATCTATTCCTGATGGAGTAAGAAAGCTAGGCTTAGATAAAATTTCTAAAGCACAAAGAGACGCTGTACAACAGGCTGGCCGTAACAACAAAGCATTTCAAGAAGCTAGAAAATATTACAACGAATACAACAATGACTTAATTAATTTGCTTGCAGATACAGGGTATATTGATGCAAATAAAGCAAGAGAATTAAAACGAAGAAAAGATTATATCCCAGCGTACCGCCCTAGAAAAGATGGAATAGTTGATTTAGTTATTGATGGAGAAGAAGTTCTTAAGATTGGTAACTTATCTAAACAGCCAGAGCTTAAAGAGTTAGTTGGTTTACCAGAAGATTTAAAAAATCAACAACCCCTTGCACGAGACATTACAGAAACTGCATTACAAAATACGCAGATAATAATGGATCTTGCGTTACGTAACATAGCTACAAGAAACGTAGCTTTAACACTAGAAGGCTTGGGCATAGCAAAGAAAGTTTCTTCTAGTGAAGCAGTTAAGAAAAAGCCTACTACAATTACTGCAAAAGAAAATGGTAAAGAAACAACGTGGGAAATTACTCCAGAGAATGTAGAAGCATTTAAAGATATGCCTGCTGATTTATTAGTTAAAGGATTAGACGGCATACAAACTACTCTGCCCGGAATAATGAACGTGTTTAGTATCCCTACAAATATCTTTAGATCTTTTATTACTCGTTCTCCTGACTATGCACTACGTCAGATATTTAGAGACTCTGTGATTGCTAGTTTCACAAGTGGAGGTAATACTGTACCTATACTAGGAGCGTTTAAAACATTAGGTAAAATGGCTAAAGGAGAGAGTGACGCTGCAAAAGAACTTCGTGCCGCAGGAGTTGGTGGCGGTCAAGTATTCTCTGGTTCTCCTAGAGATGTTAAAAAAATATTTTCTGGAATAGCTTCAGGCAAACCGGGTTGGCATATGATAGCAGCTAACTTAGATGCTTTGGCTGTATCGGGTGATATAGCAACACGCGCAAACAACTACGATTCGTTTATTAAACAAGGGCTATCTAAACGTGAAGCTGAGTTAGCATCTTTAGAACTTATGAACTTTACTAGGCGAGGTGTTTCTCCCAGTGTAATGTTTTTAAATGCTATGATTCCTTTTCTTTCAGCAAACATTCAAGGTCTTGATGTAACTTATAGAGCAATGAAAGGCACTATGACTTATCAAGATAGATTAAAAATTAAAACTAAATTATTAAAACGTGGAGCTTTATTAGCTGCTCTTACTGCAGCTTATGCTATTGCGTGGGATGATGACGAGACGTATGAAAATGCACAGCCGTATCAAAGATTTGGTAATTGGTTTGTGCCAGTACCCGGTATGGAAAAGCCTTTTAAAGTACCAATACCTTTTGAGTTAGGAATAATATTTAAAGCCATTCCTGAAGGGCTTGTTCGTTTAATGGCTAGTGATGATAAAGCCTCTAGTATTTTAAAAGACATAGGTAAGATGGCGGTTCGTAGTGTTCCGGGAGATATACCTTTAACTTTAAAACCTATAATAGAAGCTCAATCTAATTACTCTTTCTTCTTAGATGCTCCTGTTGTAGGAGGTAGATTTTCTGGCACAGATCCAATAGCTCAATACAAATCAAGCACCCCAGAGTTATTAAAAACACTAGGCTACGCTGGTATATCGCCTTTAAAAGCAGAGTACATAGTGCGTGGTTACACAGGTTCTTTGGGGTTAGCCCTACTTAGTATTCCAGATGCACTTGGATTTAAAGCCATGCCTACAGGAGAAAGTGTTGAGCAGCCATCGTTTGATATCACAGATGTACCTCTAGTAAAAAGTTTTTTTCAACCTACAGACTCAGGATATTTAATTAGCCAAGCATATGAAACAGTTGCTGATGCTACAAGCGCAAAGAAAACATACAACAACTTTATAAAAAACAATCAACCAGAACAGGCAAAAAAATATTTGCAGAAAAACTTATCACGTATTCAGTTAAGCACTGCATCAGGTAGATACGTGCGTACTATGGGTAAAATAAATAACAGAGAAGCATTTGTTCGAGGTAGTAAAGATTTAACGGCAGATGAAAAAAGAAAAGAAATAAAAAGACTTAAACAATTAAGAATTGATATATCAAAAAAATTTAAAGAACTTAAACAAAGAATAGAACGCCCAGCCGTTGCTGCTTAATTCCTATAATAGCTTTAGCATCTAATACTTTTTGAGATATAGCTTCTTTTAATCCTTCCTCATAAACCTTTTGCGTATTTAAACAGGGGACAAAAAATCCTTGCCCCTTTTTAAGTTTCTTCCACGGGTATTGAATCTTCATCTTCTTTTCTAGATATTTGCATTGCGTTCACACGCATGGTTGGCCCCTTTGTTTTTGCTAACATATCTTTTTTCTTGTATGACACTCGATACTTCTTTTCAATTTGATTCTTAAAGTCAGAGTATCCAAAGCTCATACTAGAACAATACTTCTTTAGCAGTTGTTCTTCTAAATAAAAATCTATATACCCCGGTGACATGCCATGCTCTACCCTACCAAAGATCTCACTACGAGTTATAGTCTGATCTATTACACCATCACTACCAAATGAAGATACAAGATTGTTATCGCTCTTTCTAACGATGACAAACTTACCGTAGTATTCTCTAATATAAGTATTCAATACATCATCTGCAGTTCGTACATTATCTTTAACAGCTTTACGAGACTCTGTAATTATACTTTTCAGTATCTCAACTATGCCTTGTATCGGGTAATCAATTATGCCTGCATGTTTACGGCCTGCTAGTATGCCCCCTGCTATTAATGCACTACACCCTGCCAACCAGTAGCGTTCATCATCTGAAAACTCAAACTCTACTTTTAATTTGTCCTTAACTTTTGCCACTATACTCTTTGCTGTATCCATATTATTAACTAGCCATGCAGCAAACTTATGCCCTGCAACACCATAATTAGATTTAAGTGCGGATATCTGATCTGTTTCTCCCTCAGCCCATGATATTTTTTCTGTAGGTTTCCACTCTAAGACTCGCAGTATTTCTCCTTGAGATGAGTGCTTACGAGCGCCTGATAAGTAATCTGTAACGTGTGTGTTAGAAGACAGTAGCGCCATTGATTCCCAGAAGGTTGTGTTCTCTCGTTCTTTGTTAGCCCCTGCCTCCATTCGTTGTTTACCTTGACCCTCTGCCATATCAAATACAAACGCAGGAAACCACTCAAAGTCTTTTCTATTCTTACTTGTTATCTCATCTGATATAAGTGGCAAACTATTTAGTAAACCTAGACGCTGTTGCATAGCTACGTCTGATGTGTTTTTACCCACCCTATACCTAGTAGGATGCCCCCATACTGAGGATGCTAGTTCAAGAGCTAAAGTCTTACCAGTTCCAGAAGCACTTGATCCTAAGTGCCATGTGATCCCATCAAAGCCTGTGAATCTCATAAGAGGAGAGCCAAAGCCTATGAGTGACATACACAACACCCCATATAATTCTTTTGCTTTTATCATGTTCACTATAGATACCCACTTGTCTAGGCTACCTGCAGGAGAACAAGCTGAGTTTAAGTTGTGTAGCCCTCGCATGGGTACATGTCTAGGGTCTGGCCGACTCGCTGTATAGATCTGCTCATTAAAAACAAACGAGTTATTATCCTGCCACCCATAACTAGACGGCACTTTTACTGCACCTCGTTGCACTGATGCTTCTTCTACACATGCACGAACATAAGCAAATAAGTTTTTATCATTACCCTGTCCGTAGGATGCAATGATGTTTTGTTGCGCCAACACTTTTACTGTTTCATCTTTAGAAACAACCGCACGTTGCGGTAGCGTAACTGCCACACTTCCCTCTGGTCTAGCTGCAACCATATGAACTATGTGTTCTGATTCATGTTGAAGAATATCTACTACGAATAAATCATACGACAAGATCATTATCTGCTGAGTTGTCTTAGTGCCATCAGAGTCTACTAATTCTTTATCCATATAAACTCCACCCTTTGCACCATATGAGAAAGGACGTGGAGGTACAGGACGTTTAACAGGGGCAGTAGGATTTTTTTCTACAACTACTTCTATTTGTTTCGTAGATGTCTTAGCACGTCTGCCTAGAATTAAAGGATTAGTAATCTTTGATACATGTTTACATTTATCACAGACACCGGGGTTCGCACTATCAATCTTTACACAAGAATATGGGCCTTTAATCTGCGCTAACTTCTCGTGCATTCTCTCTGGTTCATATGGATGTAGCTTAGTCAACCACATAGTCTGTTCATCTGCATCAACACATGGTTGAGCTAATGACAACATCGCTCTCCATAACGGCTCCATGTTTTGTTCATGGGCGTTTTCAATAAAGTATCTTAATTGTCCACAACCACTATCTTTCATTGACTTATCAATGATTGTTTTAAAAACTGTTTCCGTCGTTTCAATTAACTCTTTAACTCTTTCCGGAGATGCGCCGTTAACTTTTTGTTGTGGAGCCTGCCATTCAGTAACCACCTTACTAGATACCCACTGCTCTAACTCTTCAAAGTTAAACCGATCATTACTAGCTTTAAGAATTTTTACTGGTCTAGGTTTATCCACCCCAAGTTTAAAGTTGTTAGTCCCCGGCACGCGTAGTATGCGGGCTGAGTCAGACGTAACTGCCATGTCAATCTTTAAATTTTCTTGCTTACATAGGCGTTTAAAGTTTTCAGTAAACGCTACCCACCTAGTAGCCACATCAAAAACTTCTGATTCAAACGGCCAGTATATGTGATACCCACCCCCCGAAGAAACAACAATGGGTTGCCCAAACTTTTCTAACCCTGTAGTCTTCATAAAGTTTTTAAAGGCTTTCTCTGCTTCTTTCTTTGTAGCATACGCTTTGTCAGGCTTGTCACTATCTACATCAAGATCCACAAATAAAGATTTCTGTGCCACAACCTGCTCCTGAGTACGGCGTTTACTTTTGAATGACGCTAGAGCAAAGTAAGAATCTATATTCTGTTGTACTAAGTTGTTTGAATTTTGCACCATCTCTTTCGTAGTCTTCGAGAAGAAATGATTCCGGTTCTTTGTAGTAAATTCACAAACGCAGTACAGTCCCGATGAAGGTAGAACTGCTGATAAGAACTCTTCTGGTTCCATTGAGTCTCCTTCTTTCTTAGAAATGTAATTTTAAAGCAGCACAAATTTTTTTCCACGCATCATCAGTCTTTGAAATACTTTTAAGTATGTTTAGTATTATTAAAACTTTTTCTTGATACGCGGGAGTTACTAATGTTGTGCCTGTAAACCAGTTATATACAGTCTGTCGAGTTGCTCCAGTTGCAGTCGCTACCTGCTGTACTGACACACCCCGCTGTACAGCCCACTGCGCTAGGTTAGTTCCTAGCGAAGGGGGTGCATCAGCTATAAGCTGTTTAGTTTTTTCTGAGTACGCCATTAGTCATCCGTATCCCAATTATCAATCTCGTCTACAACATTACCTAAGTCTGACTGTTTTGGTTTCACTGGCGCAACCTTTTTTACCTTACGAACTTCCGGCTCTTCAACAACATCTTCTAAAACTTCCACGCTCTGAGCAGCAGGCGCGACACTTGTTGACTTGTGCTTACTCATGGTTTGCTCGTTACTATTTTTTATCCAAGCATTAAAATCTGCAAACAGTTTCTGCTCTTCTTTACCTAACGGCAATACATCAGGAAGAAGTGAAGCAGTTGGAATATACCATGTTATAGAAGGAGATGAACGCTCTTCTGTTCCTAGTGAAATCCAACGCTCTGGAAGAAGTATCTGCTGCTCCATCATCTCTGCGATAGGCTGCCCCATAATCTTAAACGCTTCGTTGTTCTTAACATCCCATATGAATGGAGTTGTAACAGAGCCGACTTCATTACCTTCTTCATCTACAGGGTCAGTGAATTTTACTTCTCCAAATAATACTCTTACACGTTTAACATCTTTTTGTTCTTGCGTAAGTGAATTGTAATCTTCAACATACCCTCGCTGTCTACCACAGTTCATACCGCCTGCGGAATCAGGAAGATCACTACTAAAATTACCTGCTAACACGGATCTAATAAAAGATTTCTTATCACCGTCCTGCTTATACAACTCGTACTGAAATCGTTGAATGTACAATCTAATCTCTACAGTCTCTTGAAACAGTTTTGTGCCATCAGTTTTCTTAAGAACATAACTACCAGCAGAAACAATCTCCACCTTTTTCTTTTTACCTTTGACAGACGTTTCTCCAAACACTCCTTTAGTATCAATAGCAAGACGCGCTAATGTACTACCACTACTCTTTGCTGTATCAGCGTTCATGCCCATAGCTTCTGCCATAGCAGCAAAGTTATTCTTGTTCAACACGGTCAAATCACTCATAAAATACTCCTTTAGTTAAATTTAATATCTGCGGTCATGCCCATAGCTTGCGACAATACTGCAAAGTTTTTGTCAGTAAGTTTTAAATTAGCTGCATCAATATTACTCACACTCGCAGGTGCAAACGACATCTTGATTGCTCTCATTGCAGCATCCGACTTACCTCGGTTTAAAACAAGAGCTTGTTCTTCAGCAGTCAACCACCTAGCAGGTTTAAATAATATCTTTGCTGCCATAGAGGTTGGGTCAAAAGACATTTTAGTGACAAGCATTTCAGGATCAATGTTTTCTTGCACTAAATATTTAGCATAAGATTTCATTGAGTAGCTTCCACCATCTGTCTTACCAAATATAGAAGACCCCGGCACAGCTAACTGAATAACTGCGCCGCCTAAATCATTGGCTAATAACAACGCGACGTATTGATAAAACCTACACGCCCTTGTAGCACCCACTCCTGATCCTGCTATATTCTTTTCACAAGTGCTACATGTATCAGACTGTATCTCAGGAGATAACATATCCGGCTTTACGTTATTACTAGACCAACAATCAGGACTGCGTGGATTGTTTGGATCATAAGTAGATGTGTAATAAACTCTACTGTAGTTTTTAGCAGCGTTTATCAACACAACATCTAGCTCTGTTACTCCCTCAGAACTAGACCCACGCAACTTAAATACGCTATTTGCTATTGATAGTTTAATAAAACTCATGTGGGTTTCCGCACTGATACTTGATAGTTAGTATTGCTATACAACCCAGCAGGAATATTGTCAGGGTTCTCAAGTAGGTACTGTTGAATGTTTGTTTGTGAGATGCGGCGCTGCAACAAACTAGGCACTGCATTCTCTACAACAAACTTGTCCATCTCTGCCCAGTCATTAGTAGCATACGTTGTCTTCTCACTAAGAATGATAGTGCCTTGCTCAGTCTTCACACTCTTAACTCCCAACGCCAACATCTGATCTTTGATACCTTGATCCAGTAAAGTTAGTTTGTCTTGTAAAGACTTCTTTTTATTCTCAGCATCCTTATCAATCTCTTGAATCTTAGCTTTAATTTTTCTACGACAAGCTGCAAGTTTGTCGAGTGGTACTGCATTTTCTGTAGTCATCAGAATCTCCTTTAAAAAAAAAGTTTGTCAAATATTTTACTTTTTGTCAAGCGTTTTTATTTCCTCCTCATATAGTTCAACTAATAAATTATTGTTCTTTACTCGTGAAGCCAAGCGCTTAAACATCTTACGCTCAATGTCACTGCCCTCAATATGTATGACTGTTACCTTGTCACTGTTCTGACCTTTACGATCTGATCTAGCACAGCATTGAATGTAGGTTTCAGTAGACATAACTGGCCCCCAAAATACAACAGTGTCGGCTGCAGTAAGTGTGACACCGTGTGCTGCAGACTGTGGTTGTATTATCAAAACTCTAGGGTCACTTGTAGTTTGAAAGTTTTTAAATATCTGGGTGCGTTTAGATACGCTAACTGATCCATCAATTTTTTTACATGATATATTTTTTGACTCTAAATAAGAAACAATAGTATCTATAGAGTGTCGATAGGTAGCAAACACCAAGACCTTTCTATCTGTTTCCTCTAACGCTTCCATCAGAACATTTAGTCGAGAGCTACAATCAAACTCAACTACTTCTCCGTTGTCAGCGTATGCTGCACCTGCACTAATTTGTAGTAGCTTGTTAACCTCAGTAGCTGCGTTGACAGCACTGATTGTTTCTCCAGCAGCTTTAACAATCATCTCTTGCTTCAACATTAAATAATACTTTTGTTGTTGCGCTGTTAACTTAGCTGCTCTAGTCAAAGTTATTACAGGGGGTAAGTCTAAGCACTGTTGCTTCGTAAATCGGATAGCAGGTTGTAGCACACGATGAACGTTATCTTGTGCATCTCTCTTGGGAAGCCACTTGAACATTGTTACTTTGTTCATTGTTAAGTCTCTCCACGCTGTAAAGAATCTTGGTATAGCTTTTGGATTAACTAACTTTGCCAGACCATACGCATCAAGAGGAGATTGTGCTGCTGGTGTACCTGTCATCATCCACAATGAAGTATCTGGCCTTAGTATCTTGTTCAAAGACTTCCAACGTTTAGTTGATACGTTTTTGTAAGCATTGGCTTCATCAGCAATCACTAAATCAAACTTACCATTAGCATTGATCTCATCAGCCACAAGATTTAACCCATCATAATTAATAATGACAAACTCATAATCCCCTTGCACCATCTCTACACGACGCGATGCTTTTTGATGATGCGCTACTATTGCACTGCGGTGAATAATACTATTAGTAAGATCACTCATCCACGCACTGTGCATAATAGAGACAGGGCATAAGATTAAACAACGTCTAACTTTTTTAGTTCTCATCAGATAGTCTGCTGCCCACAAAGCTGATAATGTTTTACCAGTGCCGGGTTCTGAGAATACAAACGCTCTATTATTTAATGTTAGAAACGAAGATGTTTCTTTCTGATGTTCCATTGGAACAAACCGTCCGGGCCATGTGTACTTTCCATTGATAGGAGAAGGTACTTCTCTTACCCCTAAATTTTTTAATACTCTTACTTCTTCTAAGCCCCACCGTACAGCAACTAAACTAATACCATTTTCTTCTGATACAACTTTACTGTAAGGTATTATGTTGTACTTGTCTGGACTGCGTGTGCGTAGCAACAACGCCTTGTTATCTAGAATTTCCATTTAGTCTCCTTTCAACTAATGTCTTGGATTAAACTCACAACTACTGACAGGACACCAATTACATAAGGGTGTCTGCGTGGGGTTCCAAACATCGTTTGCATAAGATGCTTCAAGTTTTGCAACTCTCTCCCGGTACTCCCACCACAACTTATCTCTATCAGCTACTGTAACTTTATGTTTTACAATGCTGTTTTTAACTACAAAAAGTAACGCTGCTTTTATTTCTTTAACGTGGGGAAAGTGTGCAAATGTTAACAAAGACATTAACTTTAATTGATCTATGTCAGGGTATTTGTCATTCCCTGTTTTATAATCAAACACCCACGCTGTAAAGTTCTCATCATCAACAATTAACAAATCAATAATTCCTCTCACCCACGCATCCTTGTCATTGAAACTACATGGGGATATGTTTTTTGTTACCCCCATTTCATACTCAGGAAACTTTCTTCCATCCTTTTTAAGAAGAGAGTCTAGTAACTGTTGAGAAAAAGAAAATTGTTTTGGTAGTGGAGTGTTATCTTTAACAAAGTTTTCTGCGGCTGTATGAAATTCTTTTCCGTAGATAACTTGTTTGGTTTCTATGAACGGGTAATTTTTTAATACCTTTACTTCATAGTGCCGACGAGCGCACCCCTCATAATCTTTTAATGATGAATGTGACCAGCGTATCTTTTGATCCATTAAAATTTTGCTGTGCTAATTACTGTTGTAAGCCTGTTTGCAAACTTAGCCACAAATGATTCGTTAGTATGCAGCTTTGAGTTCATGTCTTTAAGAATAGCGTGAGTAATCTCATGCCAAAATGTATCAGCCATTTCTTCCTTAGAAAATTTTCTGTGTGGCTTTCTACTACTACGTGCTGCAATGGTGATATCCTTAGTATCGTAATCAATTTCTCCCATTGCTCCAACTTTATCCATCCAACCAGCTTTTAATGTGTGTATTCGGTAGTCAGTTTTACCTACCGTTACTTTTTTTGGTATTCTCATTTCGCATCTCCATATCTAAGTGCTGAATCAACATCAGCGTTAAGAGGAAGCTCCGGCAAATACTTTGGCTCCATAGTCATCTGAGCCAAAACCCAAGTTTTCGCTTCTTCTTCCTCCACCTTTGGTACAACACATACAACTTCGTCATGCACAGTTAACACACACGAATACCTCTTTTGTATTCGTAGCATTCCATCTGTCATAACACATCGAGCAACGGCTTGAACTATATTCTCGGTTAACTTACCACCGTACAATCGTTTCTTCTTCTCACCGTACACCCACTGCAACCGACCTTTGTCATCTTTATCCGGTCTTAAATTAGGATACCGTAAACAAAGACCGCTTGGCAATACTACTTTTTCGTACTGCACTTGTAAACATTTATAAGTATACACCTTACCTTGCTTAAAGTCATTCCCATCATCAGATAAGGAATCATCAATACGATCACCGCACCATCTCCAAAAACTTTTAACAGGTGCTGCGGCCTCCCGATACTTATCTATAATCTTTTTAGCAGTCACAGCGTGTATGATTAATTCTTTCTGTGTACAGGTACACGCTATATCACTAAGTCTTTCCTTTGTATCTTCCATATCAAGAAAGTCATACACATCTTCTGTCGTTACTCTTAACTTGTAAGCATCTCCTTCTGTGTATCTGAGAGGGGGCGCTCCTAGAAACCCTGTTAATAACTGAGCAGCAAAAGCTGACCACCCTAGCCCATACCCCGCGCCTAGTAATGCTGACTTAGCTGACTGCCGTAACTCAGGGTGAGTCTTCTTTGTCATGCCGGGAATGTTAAACATCCTTGCCCCGAACGCTGCGTAAGGATCTCCACCTCTTGAAAATATATCAAGCATGTTGTAGTCATCTGTCAGGTGCGCTAGGATACGAGGTTCAATCTGTGATAAATCACACACTATAAGCACAGAATCTTTTGGGGCCATTATAGAACTACGTAGGAACGAACCTCTTTTTAAGTTCTGTAAGTTTAAGCCTGATCCTTTACTAGCTGACCATCTCCCAGTGTGCGCTCCATAATAGTTAAGAGGTACAGGTAATGCTCCTCGCTTAGATATATCCAAGAACCTCTGCGCTCTGGTGCGCTCTAGTGTAGACTTAACAGCCAGCCTAGCCTGACATAAAGAAGCTATGTCTTCATTGGTAGAATTTAAAAGCTGTTGAAATAGTGCATCGTTCTTTGCAAATGCGTAGGCTTCTTTACCTGTCTGCACACTAATCTTTGTTGGAGGTTTGATACTCATACTCCGCAACACTTCTGCAAACTTATCGTTACTAGCTAAATCTTTTTCTTCCACATTAAGTTTAGCTAACAAAGACTTTCTCTTTTGCTGCTCCTCTTCCAGAGCAACCTGTAGCATATCGCTGTCTAACTGTAATACTGGATTGACAAACATTTTTAATGTCATGTCAATTAGCTTTAACTCTTTCTTAGGGTAGCCTCTATACAAGCGATTAAATACTTCTTCACATAGCATAACATCATGCTTGCAGTAATCACTAAGCTCTTGTTCTATTTCAGGAGTTAAAAATTCTAACCCATCAGTGCTGTGAACCGCATCACCTTTCGGAGGTAAGCCAAACTCTTTGGCAAGCTGCATCAAACTGTTGCCTGCTTCTAGCCCTCGTAGCGCACGAGCCATTGACAGTGAATCAAATATAAAACAAGGTGTGTGTCCATACACCCACGACAGAATAGCTACATCAAACTGTGCGTTGTGTGCCAGCACTGCAGTCGTATCCCACGGTACAGAGTCAAAGAACTCAGGTAAATCTTTTTCAGATACCCAAGTTACCTCGTCTTCTCCGTAGTACCGATACCCTACACCAAAGGCTTTAAACTTCTCATGTCGAATGTATTCTTCTGTTGTAAGTTTTCTTAGGGTGTAGTCTTTTTTATCCCACCTAGTTTCAAAATCAATAACTAGTATGCGCTCAAACGGCGCACTCATTTACTCTCCTTTAATAAGTCTCGCTGTTTCATTCACGTTCTCCTCATTAATAATTATTGCTATTCCCGCTGCATCTCGTATTTTTTCTAACTCAACAAGTTGCAAACTTGTAGCTTTATTTTTACCGGCCTTACATTCGATGCCAAAGAAATGACTTCGATAGCATCCAACAATATCAGGGATACCTGCTCTTCCATACCCAGTCTGTACAGGGTAGAAATAGTACGCCCCTAATTCTTTTAAAATCTTTACAACTTTATTCTTTACTTTTTTTTCTGGTGTCACTTTTCTAACTGTTCTATTAAGTGCGTGAGAGTATGGTGTGCTTTCTTAATATCTTGTAAACCTCCCTTGCCGGGAGTATCTTTTATATTTACTCGTGCAAGATATGCAATAGCTTCTCCTAACAAGTACCCTTTAAATTGTGTAGGACTTAACCACTTACTTAAAACTTCCCACGGCTGTGCGCTTCCCATCTCTTTATAATGTGTGCCGCCCACCTGTGTATCTGTTGTACTCGATTCTTTTTTATTAAACATTATTCAATACTCCCTCCAAAAATTTGTGTGCCTATATGGTTAAATTTTAGTTTAGTGTTAGCGTAAATTTTGCCACCATGTTTTTTCCATAATCCACAAAAATGATAATCCTCAGATAATAAACAGCCTGTTTCATCTATACTTGTGTCAAAGAATTGTCTTACTAAAGGTTTTATATATTCTTGTTTTTCATTACGTTTTGTTGATGCTCGATACTCAGGAACGTGTGGTGCTAGTTTTTCAAAGACTTGGCGTTTGATTAACATGAAACCAGTTCCCCCATGTCTAACTTCTACAACCCCCTCTTCATCAGGTTCAACTTTGTCCACGCCATGAGGTAAGTTAACAACAAATGATGATGCGTGATTCTCCAAGTCTGCTATACCATTTTGGGCCGCCTTTGATACTTTGCTCCAATCCATTTCTTTCTTTGGGTATATCCCACAAATAATATCTTTGTCAGCTTTATAAAGAGTAGTGATTGCGTTAGGGGAAAAATACATATCTGCGTCTACAAACATAAGATGTGAACATTTAGTTTGATCCAAAAACAATCTCACCAGTTCGTTTCTTGCACGAGGTATCAAAGACTCATTCATCACACTGGCAAGTAAAGTTTCCACTTTTATTTTTTTAAGTGCTTCTATAGAGTTCATTATTGCTATGGTGTAGTGTCCTGTACACATGCCCCCATACATGGGCGTAGCCACCAAAATAGAATGAGTCTCCGGCATATCTATATTTAAACCAACACTACGTTTTGCCGCAATCTCCAACGTCCTGTCATTTTCCTTATCAGCATCGTCAAAAGATTTACCAAGAACACTTTTAAATTTCTCTGTTAGTTTTTCTGTCATTACTTTCCCTTCTAATTAAAAAATTTGTACGCTCGAATGTGTACCCGATCTTTCTTGGTTATAGACGCTTTTGACTTTCCGAACAACGACAGATAATCCATATTGTTGTAAGTGTTGTCCTGATTTGAAAACGGAGCTTTTGGATCTTTAGCAAAAAATTTAAAGCAACCTCTTTTATGTGGGACTTTATACACAGATCTGTTAGAGACTAGCGTGAACATGGCATTACGCACAGCCTGTATCTCAAGGCGAAGCACCGAAGCCACCTCCGGGGTAGTGAAACCTTTACCATAATTTTTAAGTAAAAGATTATAAACTTTTTGTTTTACTGGAATCTTATCTTTTGTTTTTGCCATTAAATTTATCTTCTATTTTTTTAAAGCAAGAAACACAAATCCAGTCATTGCCTTCACGCCTACCTAAGTTAACTTGTTTAAATGTGTCGCAAGATTTACAGTACATTCTTGGTTTAATCACTGAAACTCTTCCTCGTCTAAATCTCTCCACACAACTGCAGGAGTTTGTTCCCCCACGTAGGCTCCCTCTATATTAAATTCAATATACTCCAGTGCTTCATCAGAAGTCATACCATCTCTTTCCACTAGTATCTCTACAATTTTTTCTCCTGAATAAACAACCCTGTCTTCGCGATGCCCTGTCCTCTCCCAAATACAGGAGCGTCCCATGATTGCCTTATCGAATCCGTCTATGGTAATTATCTTAGTCATCTTTTGTATTCCTCTGCGTAAAGGAACATACATTTTGCTTCAAGCTCTTCGTAACTTAAATCAAACTCTGCCTTACCCAACGTGTATCCGTCATCACGTCCAACTTGATAAGCAAACTGCCAATGTTTTTTTAGTTGGCTGGTGTTCGTTTCGAAAAATGCAAATATCACTAAAGCCCCAAAAATAAACGATAAGACGTGAGTCATAATGTCTCTCTCTGAGGAGGTCTTGACACAATTGATGGATCTATAAAATCATTTTCTCGCAAGAAGAAAACGTTTTTTCTTTGCCCATTTTTAAAAGTTTCTTCAGAAAAAGTTTTACCAAGTATATTTTCTTTGCACAATCTCAACATGGTTGCTCGTACATGCCCTTCATTCTTTTTTAAAACATTCGATAAACTTCTTGCCGTGTGTTCCTTTACAGGGGATTTTTTCATGTAGCTTATAATTACACTACGAACACTATTCTCATCTACAGGACGCATTATTTTTCTCCCATTCTTTTAAGTAGTTCATTCCAATAGAGGAAACTTTTATTAGTATCTGGCGCTTATCTTTTATAAACTTACTGTCAATAAAATTCTTACCTTTTAATAAACTAATTTTTCTATTGGTAGTAGCAGGAGAGGACACGCCGTCCTGACTACACTCATCTACCAGAGTTTGTGTGGATACTGAGTCTTTGAAATCACTCAGTACATCAAGCACGCAGGTAGCTATTAAATCTACCTCGTGTTTGTTTTGTAATTCAAGAACCTTAATCGGTCGCATAAGTTCTCCTTTCTTATAGTTAAACTTAATTGTAATCGTAATATAAACAAACCGCAAGAGAACAGTTTGCTAGGTTGTTCTCTCGCGCACGCACTCAGTTCTTTAATGCATTTGATCCCAACCGCCTGCATGGTGATTCATTACATCTATAAGTTCCTTTTTAGTTTTAATTATGTGTTTATCCATAGAGATAGGAACACCACCATAATCCTCTTTTTTTGCAGCTTTCTCAGCGTCTTTCTTATTTGAAAACACTTCAAAAGAACCACCACCACCACTTATCACATATATAATCATCTTCACTCTCCTTTTCTTTGACGTTGGTTGCGCTTCAACACTCGTCCTTGTTGAACACGCTCTTGTCTCTTCTTGGTAAAATACTTTTCTTTCTTTTGCACATTACGTGCGTGTAGATACGCTCTCATTCTTGACATATAAATCCTCCCTCGCTTGTCTATACTTCGGGCTTGTAGCCATGTCACTTAGTAACAGTAACCCTACCTTGTTTCTTCTAGGCTCGCGTAGTCTGTCCTGTTCATGTGTACTAAGTCGCATGTGCGCTACGTTTAATTCCTCATCTCTAAACACATCCAATGCTACATGTAGTAAGTAGTCGTCGTGATCTTTGAGGGGCTTCCATTGTTTCTTTAGCTCCTGTAACTTGCGAAGATGAAACTTCAACGCACCACATAATAAAGTTGCGTACTCAATAGTAGCGGCGTTGGGCAGTATAACAATCTCACTTGTCTTCCAACGCTTGATTTCGTAGTAACAACTTTTCTTCATGGCTGTCAAAGTTTTAACAATGGCTTCCCATCTATCTCCATAC
>CESK01030064.1_pt1 | contig 17212 bp, 18 predicted proteins | sample 531091 | NCBI WGS metagenome assembly CESK01 (sample SAMEA2621271, study PRJEB7988) | marine metagenome | biome: marine biome (ENVO:00000447); feature: surface water layer (ENVO:00002042); material: "saline water (ENVO:00002010), including plankton (ENVO:xxxxxxxx)" | depth 5 m
TGTTCCTTGAGTACCAGTTTCTCCTTGTAAACCTTGGATACCCTGTATACCCTGAAGACCTTGAGTACCTGTAGCACCTTGAGTACCTGTTGTTCCTTGAGGTCCTTGAGTACCTTGAATGCCTTGAAGACCTTGAGTTCCTTGAATACCCTGAAGACCTTGGATACCCTGAACGCCTTGATCACCCTTATCACCCGTTCTGGCGAAGGTGATTATAATATCTTCGTTTCCGCTAAATGGATTTGTGGTCGATGAATCTACAGGGCTTACTGTAATATCAAAGTAACCACTTAAGTCAGACAGACTTTGAATTGTAAATAATATAAATTGACTTGGATCTGTTTTATTTGAGATCTTAACGTGACCCTTTATCGTAGAGGTAGAGTCATCAATAGTTTGTAAGTAAGATGATATATCATTACCATTTTCATCAGTATCACAAATATAAATGCCTGTTGCAGCATTCTGAGTTGAATTATCTAATCTTATATCACCTGCACCTGGATTCGCATTACTGGTATTAGATTCAAAGGTGTAATAAAATGTAGCACCACCAAAATTACCCTCAAGACCTTGAATACCCTGAATACCTTGGGTTCCTTGTGTACCTTGAGTTCCTTGGACTCCTTGAAGACCTATTGTGCCTTGAGTTCCTTGAGTTCCTTGAGTTCCCTGAGTACCAGTAGCTCCCTGTGTTCCAGTAATACCCTGAGTTCCCTGAATTCCCTGAGTACCTTGAGTTCCTTGTGTTCCATCTGTTCCTTGAGTACCCTGAAGACCTTGTAAACCTTGGATGCCCTGTATACCCTGGGTTCCTTGCGTACCCTGTGTACCAGTTTCTCCTTGTGGACCTTGAGTTCCTTGGACACCTTGAATGCCCTGAATTCCTTGGGTTCCCTGAACACCCTGAAGACCTGCCTCATATGGTGGGGTCCATTGTACTTTTCCACCACTTCCAGAGGCAGTTAGAATAGAACTAGCGGCACCAACGGCACCGTTAGAATCGTAAATATCAATTTCTAACCTTGTCGGTTTCTTTCCGTTATACCCCATTAGTTACTACCTCAGGTTTGTTCTAAGACACTAATCATAATATCTACAGAATTAAGAGTATTAGAGGTTGCTCTAATTTTATCACCAGTTTCAAGGATAATTTTTCCAGTATCAGAAAGCGTATACGTGCTACCATCGTATAGTTTTACATTTCTAACGAGGTATATATCATCTGCTGATACATCTGCCTTATCTAATAAGACATCAGCATATACTGGGGTTCCGCTTCCTAGTCTATTGGTCACAATCAAACCAATAAGAACTGATGTTGTACCACCGGCAACGGTATAAACATCTACCGTTGAGGTGCTTACAGAAGCTTTTGTATAACTTTTGAATGTGTTTGCCATATGTTACCCTAGAGCGATTGCAAGTGCGATTGCTTCGTCACTAGCACTTTGAAGGACACCAGTTCCATTGATTCTTACGTCCGTTGTACTATTTATTACTCCAGAAACCGTAAGACTTTCTAGTGTTCCAACGGAAGTAAGAGAAGATTGAGTAACTCCTGCGCCCAACGTTGTGCTAGACAAAACGTCAACGTTATTAATTTTATAGGTCTTTGTTGATGCTAGATCAACATTCTCAGAGAAAGTCCAAGAGTCTGTGGAGTCAACCCAGTTGATAGTCTTGTTACCATCACCAGACTCAAGAGTGATTCCTCCCCCATCTGCTGCAGCATCATTAGCCGCACCAGATCCAAGAAGAAGATTCTTATCATCCACAGACATAGTTGTGGAATTAACAATCGTTTGTGTTCCATCAACTTGGAGATCACCTTTGATGATAACCGTACCAGTATCATCTCCAACAGCAGCTGGATCAATAAGAATCTGAGCAGGTCCAGTGATCGTGCTAACTCCAATACCAATACCATTAGGACCAGCATAGAGTTGTGCTGCTGTAACTATACCAGTAGCACTTAAATCACCTTGTATAATTGTCTTATTGCCGCCGGCAGGATCAAGTGTAATATCTCCACTAGAAGATGATACTGTGCTAGATGCTAGTTGTAAATCACCAACACTTAAACTTGTCGGAGATAATTGTGATTGATTAGATCCACCATCAGTAACAGTTAAATTACCTGTTGTTTCTAAATTGTATGTGGTAGATGCGAACGAAACATTTCCAGTCTCCTGTTGAACAACAAATGCCTCACCAACTCTGAAATCACCAGACTGATCAATACTTACAAAAGATACCTTACCATTATTCAATTCAACAACTTCATTTGCCTGAATTGTTAATGTTGAATCATTACTAAAATCGCTTCCAGATCCAACGTGGTTGAAGTTGGTAGCAAAGAGTCTTAATTTTACACCAATACCATCAGCAACAACACCCTGAGTACCATACTCAAAAGCACATCCAACAGAACGCATCTCTGCGCCAAACTTTGTGTAGTCTGCTAATGAAATTGCGCTTGCAACACCAGTTTGTGTTGATCCATTAGATTGATAGAACTTAACGTCTTGAGTTGTTCCAGCACCTACAGTAAATAATCCATGACCCTTACCAGAAATCTCTGCATATGGAGCGTCATATGATACCACTGTACCAAGACCAACAACTGTTCCACCACCATCACGTAGCTTTACAACATCATTTACATTTAATGTAACGCTTGGAGTATCAAACTTCAGTTTTACTCTAGCAGTTCCAGCAAGACCAACAGAACCACTAACAGCTTCAACTGCTCTGGATGCAAAGTAATGGAAGCAGTTTAGATATTCAGCGCGAGCACCATTAGTAAGAACAATACCTTTCTGATTGGGAGTAAAGAACGTTACCTCATTGAAAAGCATTCCCGCTTCAAGAGAATTTGAGGTAACATTTTGTCCATCAATATATGCACCACGACCAGAAACATATGTGGTCGGAGGGTTGTCTGCGGTATTAAATCCGTAAGGATCAGATGTAGATGTTTGAGATCCTTTGTTTAATACTGTTATTCTTTGAATATATGGACTTCTAGTTGTAATTGATGCATTACTTGCAAAAGCAAATGCATAACCAGTGTCTGCTGAAGTGTTATAGAAAGCATCCTTGATTGTAAAATCTTCAAGGGTAGATGCATCATTCAACAGGAAAACATTATTCGTCTTTGTTCCATCTGTTGGTTTTATTGATGTTGCTCTTAGTCCAGCACCTTTAACTGTTACACCAGCAGGAACTGTTAATGGGCACATCTCCGCAAAAGTACCAGCGGAAACATTAACTACATCACCAGCAGAAGCATCTTGTAGAGCTCTCGTTAGTGTTAAAAATGGTTCGTTTATATTATTACCAGAGTTTGAGTTATCACCATTCTCAGAAACATAATAGGTGTTACCCAGAGCATTCAAATTACCATCAAATGAAGTTGCTGTTACAGCTCCACCAATAGTTGCATCACTACCAACAAAAAGACTTCTCCACTTCTGAGATGAAGAACCTAAATCATATGCATTATTTGTATTAGGAACAATATTTGAATTTACATCAGCAGTAAATACAACATTATCAGTGTTTGCACTACCAAGTTGAATTGTGCCATCGGTTCCAGCAGAGAAAGTAACAACACCAACGAAGAGTGAGTTACCTGTAACCTGCAGATCACCACCAATATTTAAATTACTAGCGAATGTAGATACACCAGCAACACTTACGTTATCTAAATTAGTATGACCATCAACATCAATATCACCAGTAACAACCAATGAGGATGTTGTAGTCATTCCTGTAACTACAACACCAGTTGGTGTAGTCTCTAACTTTTTGGCGTTATCATAGTAAAGTTCTGATGCACCATCTACATTAAATTGTGCATATGTTTCTGTGCCTGCCGAGTTCTCTAAACGAATCGCTGCAGTTCCCCTAAGCTTCAGGTCTCCAGCGCCAGTGTCGGCAACATATGCATCGTTACCATCATGATAGATCTGAAGATCATCAGTTGTTCCAAAAACTATCTTATCACCATTTCCAAGATTGATATCACTCTGGAATGTAGTTACACCAGATACTTGCAGAGAAGTAAATGTTGCTAGTCCACCTGGAGCACCTACACCCTTTGTTCCGAGGTATCTATAACCAACTAAGTAGATATTACTTGACGTAACTCCAGAGGGAACAGCAGTTCCGTTAAAGTTTAGAACACCAGAAGAATAATCAAAGAACCATGTATCGTTAGATCCAGAACCAGATGCAGATAACTGAGTACCGCCAGAGTTAGGATCTCCTGCATATACTTTAATAATGTAATCCGCACCAAAGGAAGGATCAATCCAGTCTCCAAGTATTGGAGTAGAGGTATTATTGTATGTCGTGTACGCAACAAAAGATCTATTACCAGAAACTGTAGAATCAACAGTCATCTGGACTGCAGTTCCAAAATTATATACCTCTACATAACTTGTCGAAGATGTGGGAGGTGTTGATGGTATAAAAGTGCTATCTCTCCAAACACTAGTTGACGGTACAACTAATGGTGAGGGGATTGCTTCAGCAAACGGTGCCTTCTTACTTCCAGATAGAGACTCATCCTCCGCAATACCAGTCTTGGTTGCAGAATATCCAATCTTCTTTAATAGATAATCTAGTTTTTGTTCTTGTGATGCGGCCATTGTTAATTAACTCTGTATTAAGTTGCGGAGAATGACATTGCGGTGATTGATTGACCAGAAGTTAATTTCCATCTAATCAATATACGATTGTTACTATCATTGGATGAGGATTCCGTTCCGAACACACATGTAAATGTACCTCCATTATTATCCATCACACCACCAGAAGAACATCCTGGTTCTGCTGATGTTGGGATACCAGATCCCCGATATGCTTGGAACATATCTGCCCAACCATTTGTTCCAGATAATGATGAAGTCCATGCTGCATTATCAGGCATACAAACAAAACATCCAGCGGTTGATCCAGTATATGAAATAATAAATTCAGATACATTAGATCTTATCAGTTCGATCTGGAAGTATTGTGTTCCAGATCTACCAGTAGAATAATCTGGTCCTATCGGAAGATAGGAGGCATAATTCGTCTGGTCGTGGCGGAGAGTTCCGCCTCTTACAACTGCCTCATAAACAGGAACACTAGAAGAAGCATTCCATATTGTATGAACAGGTGTTGGATTATCACCTGAAGAACCAGCATCAACTCTAGTAGCATTACCAGAACCAGTTCCAAGAGATGAAATCAATATATTGTCTTCATCTATTTTACTGGTTGTCGCTGTGGTTCCCATAATATTTACACTAGTAGAGAATGAGACTCTCTGATTATTATGGGAACCATATGGTGTTGACGCATCATATCTTGTGAAATGATTTGAAGTTATAGTGTTATGTATATTTCTAGGGGTATTAGTAATTGTTGTTGCAGCAGGAGTTCCAACACCAAAATTTCTTGCTGGCGGTTGAGTTCCACCAACGAAATTACTGTAGTATATATGTCCAGGATTTGCAAATCCCGTTGTTGCTCCGTCAGAATTTAGAAGCTTGTAATCAGATCTAGAGTACATATCTCCACTAGCGTTCTCGACAGATAAACTATAAGTAAAATTATTATTTGTTGACTCTGTGTAGTGTGGAACTCCTGAAGAATACGCCACTATATGACTACCCGTTGAAGGTGTATTTACTACCCCAAAACTTATTACAGGAGCCGAAACTGTGCTTGGATCTTCATACCAGAAGACTTCACTTGATGTTGCTGATCCATGAGTAAATGATGCTTTATTATATCCATCAGGTGAAGTAGCATTTATAAATCTTACATCATATACCTGATAAAACTCTGCCGTTATACCTGCATTACGTGTTGATTGTGATGCATCTTTATTATCTGCAACTTGAACTCCACCATCTGTTCCGTTATTAGTATTAGTATCAAATGTAATACTACCAACACTTGAACCATTTATATTTCCGATAACAGTTCCATTGTCTCCTGGTCCTACATCATTAATATAGCTTGATGTAATTGTGCTATCTGTATTTCTTGTATATGCACTTCCTGCAGACTGTGCTGATCCACCAGTATTATTAGTAGGAGTAAATCCCTGACATAAGTATGCTGTTCCTTGTGTGCCTGTTAAAGACACACTTAATCCATTCAAGGTATCGGGTGCTGTCGGTACTAGTTTTCCTAATATGAAATTGAGTTCATTGATAGAATCTTTTGTAAAATCTGAAGAACTTATAGTAAATGCACCAGACTTAAATCCACCACCAGGAGTACCAATAGCATGATTAGCAGTCAATATTCCTGTTACAACAGCACCGTCTGTGTTTGCTTGAACTTTTATAACACCATTGTCGTCTTTAAGTGATGTTGCATCAATACCAGTTAACTGTGATCCATCACCAATGAAAGCAGATGCTGTTACAACTCCAACAGCAGATATACCACCGCCAACAATAACATCTTTTCTAGCGGTAATGATACCGATGGAATCAACGTTTCTTACATCATCATATGTTAATGTACCACCGATGGTTACATTACCATCAAAGGCGGCAGATCCAGCGGTTACATTACCATCAAAGGCGGCAGATCCAGCATTAATAGTTGCTGCAGTAATAATACCAGAGGCATTGATTTGGTTAACTTCAAAACCTGCAGAGTGTAAGTTTTGATTATGGAACTGAAGACCTTGTGTATGTCCTAAGGTAAGTGCCGTTCCAACATTTACAAGGTTATTGGGTCCATCAAGAATAATCGTTCCTTGACCAATAGAAAGAATTCCAGTGACTCTTTGATCACCACATACAACAAAGTCTTCTGTGTATAGATCACCACACGTACCAATAGCAACTCTTTCATTAACATTAATTTCTTGGAATGTTTGCACTCCAACTTGAGATAATGTCTTCCACGATTGACGAGTACGAACATATACTGATCCATCCTTGGGAGCATCTTCAATACCACCGCCACCAAGGCTTTCTAGTTGTAACTGAACTCTATTGAGAAATAGTCTGTAGTGCTTCTGTAGATCCTGCAGAGTTACAAACTGCTTATCTAAAGGAGTTAAAGGATCCTTAGAAACATTAGTTAGATCTACTCCAATCTCTTCATTAAGGATCGTCTGCTTCTTTTCAAACTCTGCAAGAGATTCTTTAAGAGTCTGAATCTCTTCAGATAAAGTATCATTCTTACTGCTGATGTCCTCATTTATTTTTCCGACAGCAGTCTTTAGATCTTCATTTACAATCAGAAGATTGACTTTAAAATCTTCATTGTACTTACCAATTAACTCCTCATTGCGAGAAATTTCTTCCTCTAAGGAAAGGACTTTCTTATCTAACTCATTCTTCTCAGTTCTATACTCACGTAAAGATGCGTCAAAATCTTTGATCTGCTCTTGTCGATCTTTTTCTCTTTCTAAATCAAGTTCAAGGAAATTATCTAATTCAACTTTAGCACGATGAGAATTTATCTGAAGATCGTTGAATCTCTCAGTAAGTTTCTCTGATGTATCAAATAAACTATCCTTTACATTGGATGCAAGTTTCTCAGCATCCTCTCTTACCTGATCTGTATTCTCCTGTATCTTTCCAATCTCTTCAGAGAATCCATCAAGTCTGTCTACTACAGAGTCATTTACTCTTTCAATAGATTCGTCAACAACATACTCTAACTTACCTACTCTCTCATCAAAAGATACTTCCGACTCGCGAAGCATCTTTCTATACTTTGGAATATCATTCTCTACAATCTTATATACAGACTCGCCAAGTTCTTTAATCTCAGAACGAATCTTATTAACTTGATAAGAATTTAACTTATCAATCTTAGTTTGAATCTCTGCAAAGTTCTGATCAACCAGCATCAATTGAGCCATCATTGCTCGGTCCAAATCTTCCTTACTCAGAAGAGTTTTGACCTGACTTTGAATATTATCAACTTGCTCAGAGAGAATGTTTACCCTCTGAATATTCTCATTATATTCCTCTAACGTTCCAGAAAAATTTCCAGACGCTACTGAAGCTACCTGAATTTGATTCAGATTCCTTTTGTAATTATCAAAGGTTTCTGAATATTGATTATACGCATCCGAATTCGGCTGAAGACCATCTGATTGCCCTTCCGAACTATTATCGAAGGCGTCATCTCTTTTGAATAAATCAGAAGGTTTCTTTAATGACACCGATATAACTCCGATTATAAAACCATTATAACTTATTTATTATACCTATAAATAGGGAACATGACAATACAAACTTTAACGTCTAAATAAATTTGTCTACGACGTAAATATTCAACCCATAACAACTATGAAAAAAGCACTAATAGCTTTTGGAATGTTACTGATGACCGCTACAGCAGCAAATGCCGGCGGACTTGTATCAAAACACGCATCAAGCGTCCAATTGACTGTTGATGCAGCAAGAGCAACCTCTTCTAGAATTGGTTCCTCATTCAGCATTTCTGGTAGCAACATAGATACTACAGATGGATCAACAGCAGGAACTGTTTCTGCTGGTACTATTACTTCTGGAGTATATAGTCCTGGTACTATTGCTGCTACTCAGGATACTGCAGGTGCAGCATTCTCATTCAGTCAGTCATACACACAGGCTGATGCAGTTCCAACTGCTGCAGTTGCTTTAGGGGCAGGACCTAACTTCTCTAGCGTCACTTCTTATGCTACTGGTGATAATACTGCCTTAGCAGGTACTGTAACCTCTGCTGGTGTTCTTACTGTGACTGCTGGTGGAGCTGGTAGTACTGCTATCGGCCAATTCGTCAGTGAGATCACCGTAATTGACTGATCTCGGAGGTCATGATGACTTTTGGAAAGACAACATTGTGGTATGTGATGTCTGTGGTGGTTGCAAGTGCCATACCTGCAACTGCCCTGGCGGTCCCGGTGGTTCCAAATTTCACACAGGGATCAATGACGAGCCACACAGAAACAACACAAACAATAACTGAGACAATAAACTCGATGGACTATAGCACAGGGTATCAATACTCTGCTACTGGGTCTGGCGTAGAACCTATTGGAGGAAAATTATCTCCAACTACAGGTGATACAAGTGTAACTATAAATGGAGTGAATTCGACATGGAAAGGAATAACAGAGACACCCCAGTTCAAACAAACAACGCCTGGGGTATCGTTTCAGTTTACAGAAACTTATACCGGACCCGGTTTACAAAATCATACGATTATCCAAAGGACGACGGAGGTTACAAGCGTAACCGATACTACAAGTATCTTCTCCCAGTAATTGCTGCCTTAGTAGCATCACCTGTTAATGCAGAAACGGTTGGGGGTGTTAGTGCAACAGCATCCCCGATCGCAAATAGCTCTGGCTCAGTGACCAATCAAGCTATTCAGGTTTTACAAGGTCCATATATCACTAACACCTATGGTGGAGGGATACAATGTCAGGGACCAACCAGAAACTTTACCCCCTATGTAACTGGTTCTGGATCTGTTGCAAGACCATATGAACCATATTATATGGATCCTGTCTACGATGTGAGTGATAATTTTGGTGCTACAGATGTAGATGGAAATGAAATGGGGGATGGAATTATTGATAATCCGGGAAGAATTCTGTTTAGAAAAAGAACAAGAACAGCACAGAAAGATAATTACAGTTTGGGTGTTGGATTCTCCATGACGTGGAGTACACCTACAGATAAAAGCTTACAAGACCTTTGTAAGAAAGCAGCGCGAGCAAATATTGCTCTAATGAATCAAGCAGCTGCTAACAAAAGACTTGACTTTGAGATTGCGAGACTCAAGAATTGTGGCGAGTTAATGCAACAAGGAATATTTTTTAAACCAGGTACAAGGTATGCAAGTGTATGTGCGGACGTGATTGTAATGGGCAAGAATGCTATTACACCACATAAACATACTATCCCTTCGGTTTCAGAACAGAGCGAAGAGCCTTTATCGCCTGGTTCCGATCCCTCTGCTCCGCTCGACGTTCCCTCGAAGACAAAACCTTAACCTTCTTGCCTCTTATAGAGGCAATTTTTTTGATTATTTTTTTCGTTACTGGTTTGATTACTCGTAAAAGAATATCTGCAAATGGTTTTGCTACCAAAGCAGAACTGGTAGCAACAACTGCGATAGATGCTGTTGTTGTAATGACCCCTGCTGGTGGTATAGCATTTAATATTTGAGCAGGGACAGAAACAATATCTACAATTCTTTTACATTCTGTTCCCTGCAACTCATATCCTACGATTTGTTTTCTACCACTATCAAATATAAATCCAACTGGTTCGTTAACTAACTGTTGAGGAGTTGGACATTCAATCTCTGGAGAAGTATCTGGAACTTTTGGTATATCTGTATTACTCGGTGGTTTTACAGGAGCAGGAGCAGGTGCCTCTGATTCTTCTGGTTTCTTCGTCTCCTCCATCTTTCCAGTCTTAGGGGCAGGTTGAGGACGAGTGATCGTCATTGCTCCAGGTTGAAAATCAATCGGATTAAAACTAGGAACATCAGCATCACAAAAAGTTTTAGTTCCCTTAGGATCATCCTCAGTCAGAGACATATTATCTTCATCAACCTCATGTGCTTCAACACACCCGGGGATATCAACAATGGGCACTCCAAGTTCTACAGTAACAGGAGCAGCATAAGGTATTGCTGGTGGAGTATCTCTATTAAAAACAGGTCTTATCTCAGGAATATTCAGCGTCCTGACTTCACTGATGTTCAGATTGATATTAATTGGTTTGATTTCTGGTATGCTCATAATGAAAGAGTTTCATCAGAAAGGTAGTGCTGGACCAGTCTCTGTAGGTAGTCCTGGCATTTCCATTTCAGGCATCTCTGGTAAAAGTCCTTCTACCATTCCAGGAAGTGCAGATGTGATTGCCTCCGTTGCTGCAGCTGTAATTTTTTCCTTTGCATCTTCTATGATTGCATCTCTATTCAAATATACATAAGCACCACCACCGACAATACTTGCGGTGCCTAAGAAAGATAATACTGCTAATAGATTAATTACTTTTTGCATTTTACTACTCCGCTATTCCGATATATTTATTCAGTAGTTTACTTCTTGCAGTTATTTCATACTTACGGTCTATAACATTTGCTTTCTTTTTTGTTTTATTTTCATACATATCAATCATTTCTTTAAAGTATTTCCAATTTTTATAATGTACATACATTGGAGAGAGGCATACAAAAATATAATCAAAGTCATAATCTTCAAACTTATATTCATGTCTAGAATGAACACCTCGATATCCATTAATTTTTTCTTCAGGTTCTGTAGGAATAAAATTAGAATCACAAATGAAAGTATAACTGTTCAACTTTTTCTTTTCATCTAACCAAGAAACCCAGCTACCTTCTGTTACATCATTATATTTGTTAAGGTACTCGCGTTCTTTTTCTGCACCATAATTTCTGCCACCCACATCTTCAAAACATCCATATCCTTGAAGATTGAGTATATCACCATGATTATCAATGTTAATGATATCTATATTATCTACATCTTCTTTTTCTAATCGATACAATATATTATCATGGTCATATCCAAATCCTACATCATCACAATTTTGAAGTGCCCTCTCGAAAGTATGAACCAGGTATTGCATTGCTCTAGTATCAATTTCAGAGTAATCAAAATCCTTATCTAACTCTTCAAGAATTTTCCAAACCGCGAGTGGATGATCTGCAATACCAAGATCTTCTTTTATATCTTGCTGACGTTCCATATAATCTTCAAAGACTGCATAGTCTAAATCAATACTTAATACTTTCATGATTTTCTAATTGCTTTTTCAATTTTCTACGCATAAACTCCATGCGTATTTTAATAATAGAATATCTGAGTTGAAGATCAGTATAGCGAAAAAGTCTCGTTGTCTCTTCAACTCCCGCATAAGCAATAAGAAGAAGGACAACTGAGACTGTTAAGTAAAAACCTATCATACAAGTGTTCCATGAGCGCGACGGATTTCACGAAGCTCTTCAAAGTTTTTCTGCTTCGTTCCTCCATCATACTCCCATGCATAACCCTCTACAATCATTTGTTCATTCAATGATACTTCTGCATCTCCAATATATAACCAACCAAGAAGGCGGCCATACTTACCCATACCACCAACAAGTTCAGTTCTAATAGAAAGCTCGTCATCTCCATCGATAGCACCTTCTAGTTTTTCTTTCATCCAGTTGGTTGCATCGATACCTAATGCTTTTTCTTCGAGATCTCTGGTGCGTTTCTCTGGCGTGTCCACACCAGCAATTCTAACTCTCTCCTTTTTATAAAGGTCAAAACCGAGATCGATAGTAACATCGATAGTGTCCCCGTCCAACACTCTATCTATGCTCGTCACTCGGAAATTGTAACAACTCTTCCGACTCGGGGGGATCATTGCTCCCATGGGACTCTCTCTCATCAATACCTAGTATATAGTAGATAATCCATACAACTCCAATCAGGAGAATGAGGATGCTGATGATCACACTCCACACAGGATCATTTGGATTTTCTAATGGACGCAATAATAAGTTCATGGATTTCTAGAATCTATTCCCATATCTTTTAAATATTGAACCCACCAGTCAGGATCTTTTATTTGTCTCCAGTTTGGTACAGGAAGATCATTTTCTATAGTGTAATACTGATAGAGAGCTTCATCGATAGTCTGTGCGATCTCCATATTCTTCTTCCTCTTCATCAACGTCTGCATATGCATCGACCAGGTAGGGTCCTCGTTTTCTAAATGGTTCTTTTCTGACATAATCGGATTCAGTATTTACTGCAGAAATCCAAACAACGAACTTCATCAATATAAAAATTATCACCAATGGAGAAAGACATAGTAGAAGTGCGTAGTTCATGTTACGAGAGGTGGATCTATATTAAATGATAGTATAGTTCTTGGTATATCACTATCATTTCTCTTAGAAAAATGATTAATTACTGAGGGAAATACAACTAACGACCCATCATCAATATTATCAGGAAAATACAACGAGCTCGAACCAGTATCAAAAAGATTAGTTGGAGAAATAAACCCTGTCGGACTATGATATTTAGGATTGTAATCCAAGTAAACGATAGCACTCAATCCAATTGCTCCATGATTATGGACTTGATGATCCATATTTTTATTAGCAACTTCTATCCAAGAATTTTTAATGAAATAATCTTTTATTCCAAGACACATATAAATGCTATTAAGTTCTTCTTTTAAAATTTCTTCTATTTTTTGACTATAGTTATGTTCATTTGAAAATGGAAAGTCTGTGATGATATTTTCTTCTTTTACATGTTTAACATGCTTCTCCACCTTCAACTTTAAAAGTTGAGCCTTTTTTTCTTTCCAATTTTTAATTTTTCTATGGCAGAATGGAGTAGCAAATAATCCCAAATTGTAATCGCTTTCATTCATCATGTTTCCTCACAAAGGGTTCCCAGTGTTCCCATCCATATTTATGTACAAGACCCATACCGATGATAGGAACTACCACCAATCCTAGGGACAGGATACCCAGTCCCCAGGAACTCTCCATTACATGTCTAACGAACAATTGTATGTGACTCATGCTGGATAATCCCATTTAGTAATAAAGTCTACTTTGTGCTGTGGTCCCCAACCACCAACATAGATGTAAGGACTAGTACGAATAGGACAAGTATCACCAGTGCAAAGAAGATCATCAACAATTCTCCAAGATTCTATCACTTCTTCCGAATGTACAAAGTGTGATTGATCACCATTTATAGAATCAAATAGTAGTTTTTCATAACCATCTACACCCAACCAATCAGGATACCTGTGAGTCAGTGTAGCTTGCTCAACCGAATCCCCAAGTCCAGGAGACTTAACATCAATTTGAATATCAAGGTGAGCGTGTGGTTGCAAACGAATCACGATGCGATCTTTTCCTTCACCATCAAATAGATGAAGAGGAGTATCTTTGAGTTTGATGACGACCTCCACACATTGATAGGGCATCTTCTTACCGGTCATGAAACGAAAAGGAACTCCCTTCCAACGCCAGTTATCAATGTATAAAGAACCAGCAACATAGGTAGGAGTGTTACTGTTAGGATTAACGCCCTCTTCATCGCGGTAAGTGCTGTATTGTCCAAGGATCATGTCCTCCCCTAAACGAGTTGCTGATAAAACTTTTACTTTCTCTCTTCTAATCTCTTTTGCATCCATGCGACAAGGAGATTCCATTGCAATCAATGCAAGAACCTGAAGCATATGATTCTGTAGCATGTCTCTTACGACACCCGCAGTCTCATAGTATTGTGAACGACCTTCACAACCAATAGTTTCAGTAGCAAAGATCTGAACTTCTTCTATGTAATCCCTGTTCCAAAGTGGTTCAAGAAGAATATTACCAAACCGAGTAGCAAGTATATTATTAACAGTATCTTTGCCGAGATAATGGTCAATGCGATATACCTGTTTCTCGCGTAGATGTCTGCTAACCACTGACTGTAGATGATCAGCAGATTTAAGATCGTGCCCAAAGGGTTTTTCAATAACCACGCGGGATGTTTCTGGGTCATCTAGAAGTCCTCCTTGCTTTAGATTAACGATGGCTGACTCATATCTCTCTGGTGGAACAGACAAGAAATAAGTTGAGTCATCAGCATCAGGAATATGATGAAGAGTTTCTGGATTCTCTAGGTCGGTAGATACCCAATCAAATCTATGCAGAAAATCTTGTGGATACTCGCCAAGAGTTTCTAACCAAGATTCTTTAGAATGTTCTCTACGAGAAGTTCCAACAATCACAAGATTATCTGGAAGTAATTTCTTTTCGTGTAGTCTAAAAAGTGCAGGAATAAGTTTCCTTTTACATAGATCACCAGTAGCACCAAAAATAACTATTTGATACGTGAGAATTTTAGTGTGCTGTTCCATTTCCGTTGTATTTTTCCGTTTCGTAGTAATCATTTTCACCTCTTCTGTACCCGAAATATATGGTGGTACATAGAAAGGGTATTGCTCCCCAAAGTAAGACATCGGCTAAAGTCATTTTTTAGTTGGTCCAAAAACAATACATTTTCTACAGTTAGGACCTTCGCACTCCCAACCATTGTGGCAGTAATCACAACCCTTGCCACCACACTTTGTACAGATACAATGAGTTTTATCGGACATCGTGCCCTCCAAACATTGCTCTCATACCATTCAGAACCTTGGCTGTGAAAGCACCAAGACGGCGCGACTCAAAGCGTGCCCACAACGCACTGCTGATAACAGGAGCGGGTACGCCAAGATCCACAGCAGCGTGAACAGTCCAACGCCCCTCACCAGAGTCTGATACTCCCCCATCGAACTTGCTAAGCTCTCGATCGCCGCGTAGTACAGTAGCGGTAAGGTCAAGCAACCAGCTACCAACCACACTACCACGACGCCATAACTCAGCCACTTCAGAACAGTCAATATCATACTGATAATCCCTCGGATTCTCCATCGGAGCAACCTCAGCATCGCCCTCTTTAACATAAGCTGACCCAGCATTAGCTTCATGCAGGATATTAAATCCTTCTGCGTATGCTTGCATGATTCCATATTCTACACCATTATGAACCATCTTTACAAAGTGACCTGCACCAGGTGGTCCACAGTGAAGCCAACCGTGCTCAGCAGAGGTCTCATAACTGAGAGGATTTGTGCGAGAGGCAGACCCAATCCCTGGTGCGAGTGCCCTAAAGATTGGAGCGCAGGCGGATACTGCAAAATTTGCACCACCAACCATAAGACAGTATCCACGCTCCAGACCGTAAACACCACCACTAGTACCGCAGTCAAGATACGACATGCCAAGTTTAGATAACCTTTCTGCCCTGCGTCTAGAGTCCTTAAAATTGCTATTGCCATGATCAATAATAATATCGCCTTCCATACAAAATGATAGTAACTCATTTAAAGTGTCCTCTACAGTTTCTGCTGGTACTACCATCATAAAAACGCCAGGAGATCTTGACGTATCACCAAATACACCCGGGGTAGAATGTACTACTTGAACAAGGCTTTCCAGAGAAGTGGTATATCCACTGATATAACCCGCTTCATATTGTTCCTCAGCTTTTTTAACATTGTTACGATACCCATGTACTTCGTGTCCTGCCTTGATCAAACGACGAGACATTCCTTCGCCCATCCGACCAAGACCAATCATTCCTACTTTCATCCTTTAACCTCTTTTTGAAAATATTCTGGTAAGGGACATCCCTTGAATTTGTCTATCTCATTCACAGATAAGACAAACATTGTAGTAGCTCCTAAGCAAAAAGCAAAGAGCATTTGTGGGAAATTGTAATTACCCATATTTGCAGTTGGATCAGGAGGATCATCATGAGGATGAATCATCTTTTCGATCTCTAATTGCCGCTTCGACTTGGCGTCTAACTCGGTCTCTTGCTTCTGGGTCTTCTGTTTCTTTTCGGGAGTAGCCATGTTTCTGATGAAAGATAAAATGTCCTTGACATATCATAGTGATTCCAAACAAAACTGCAGTAGCAACTCCTACCCATTCTATAAATGTATATCCATCCATGGGAATAGTGGGGGTATGGCTCCAATCAATCTAAGAAGACCCTCAGAGAAAAGTCCTAGAACAAAGAACCCAACGAACATACTGATAATACCAGCATTACGATTGTGTCTGCGTATAGCATCATCAATCATCTCCTGTACTTCTTCTTTTGTTACGTGGTCGGGTGGATCTATTTCTTTGCCCCATTTCCATTTCATGAGATCTTCTCCATAGCAAGTTGCAGTTCTCTAGAGTGCGTCAACTCATCATTTAAGATCTCAAGGATTTTTTCATCAGGACCATTATAGGCGAGATACTTTCCATAAGTTTCTGCGGCGTGTATCTCTACTTCATAGGAGAGATGGTAAGCAGAGCGAGGAGCCAACCAATAATAAACCACGTTGACCCAATAGTAGATAAGTACAAGAGATTTGGCGAATAAGCGATCAATCCAATAAGCATTACCGCCCCGACTTTCCATGTATTCCAAATGTTCAGTTTCATTTAGAGTTTGTGCGAAGTGTTCTTTCATCAAATAGATGTGGTCTGGACCTCGTAATCCCAAAGACTCTCTGAAATGTAGAACGCTCAAGAACGCAAAGTATGGTGCCCGAGCAATCTCCTCAAGCACCCAGAAACGTTGAAAATCTCTACCTTGGTAGAG
>CESK01010578.1_pt1 | contig 17054 bp, 24 predicted proteins | sample 531091 | NCBI WGS metagenome assembly CESK01 (sample SAMEA2621271, study PRJEB7988) | marine metagenome | biome: marine biome (ENVO:00000447); feature: surface water layer (ENVO:00002042); material: "saline water (ENVO:00002010), including plankton (ENVO:xxxxxxxx)" | depth 5 m
GTGATAGTTTCGCTCCTCCTAATCTAATACTAAGTATATGATCGACTACAACAGAACTAACAAATCTATTCTTCTTCTCACACTCCTTACATATTGGATCTCTCTGTAGTATCATTAGTCTTAGCTTACGCCATTGTCTGCTGTTATAGAATGTTGCATTGCTTCTATCCATACCACTAAACGCTCTGTCCTTATCCTTTAGGTAAGTACTGCGAGCTTTAACTGCTAGTGTCTTTCTATTTCCTTTTGGTAAGCTAGGCATCTTCTAACTTATCTAGTACCATGTTAATTAGATTTTCCATCTTCTGCTTATAGTATTCTTTAAATGTAAGCATACTATTCTCTTGTTGATGTAGTAAATACAATGCCTCTCTTAGTCTTTGGCTATGACTCTTACCTTTTATATCCTTTAACTCTTTGGTAGTCTGTTCTATTACATCTTTCTGCTGATCGCTTATATCTCCTGTAGATAATAATAATAATACTTCTTTTCGCCTGTAGTCAAATAACTTAGCACATTTGCTACTATCTAACTCAGGTGTTCCAAATGTTAATTTTAGTGTTCCGTCAGCTCTAGTAGCTATTGCCTCAAGGCCAGCTGGTAATGTTATTGTCATATGGTATTTAAAGTGTCAATTAGTGTAGCAACATCTTCATTAGTAATAACACCTAATAATCTACCTAATACAATTAGCCCTGTAATAATATACATTACCATCTTAGGCCAATTAACTTTACCTGGCTCAGTAAACCCATCTTCTCTAATGTTATCTCTAATTTCTTTTACTACATTTCCGAATGGTAAGGCTGGTAAAATCCCTTTACCTACTTCCTTAATAATTTTCTTTAGTTTCATTTGTTCTTTCGTTTAAAAAATAATTTTCTAATAAATCTATGCACTCATCATAACCTTTACAAACCTCTGCTAAATAGCCTCGATCTAGTAAATCACTAATCCAATCTTTTTGCAATTGACTAGGATAGCAGTTTTTATTTAACTTAATCTCTATAAATAGACCAAAATAACCGCCTCTAGCTGATAGTATTTGTAAATCAGGAAAACCAGCAACATAACCTGTAGCTTTAGCCTTTTTGCGTTGAGAAATATGCTTTTGATATTGTCCTCCCAAACTTGCGCAGTATCTTACATAAGGCCAACGCCTTTTAATGTAATTAACTACAGCTGTCTGTAACTCTGCTTCTGTCTTATAATCTATAATCGCAGCCCTTAACTTCAATTTCTATGTGTTTTAGTACTTGTTTATATTTATAATATAATGCTATACAGCTTGCGTACATTCTTGCAGTTTTTGGTGTCATAAGCTCATCCAAACTAACCCTATCACCTGTAGACCTTCTTTTTTTCAAATCAGCTTGCCAAGACTCTATAGCTTGTTTTTTGTATTGATCTACTTCTTCTTTTGTTAGTTTAATTTGTTTTTTTGCCCAAAAATGATTAAATATAGCATAAGTAGCCCAATTAATTAGAGGCTCTTTCATGGACTTACGTTCCTCAATGTATGGTAATATACATTTTTCTGTAAATTCCTTCTCTATATCGCTAATTTCTACCTCTGTTGGCTTTTTATGTTCTATAGTCAAGTTAGTGCTTTTAAAATTCTTTATTTTATTAGCTTTATAGCTTTTATATGCTGACAACACTTTGCCCATTGTAATAGAGTCTAGTTTCTGATACATCTCTATTCCTAGTTGACCAGCTACGCCTAATCTAAATGCGTGCTTTATTTCATCTGTGCTAAAATTACTAAAATTTTTTAATATAACTCCATTTAGAACACTCTCCTCTATCTCATTGAGTTGATTATCCTTTTTTACATTTAGCAGTACATAAAGGTAATTTATCAGCTCTATTATCTTCTCAGGACTATCTAAGTGTTTAATTCTTACCTCTCTGTATTGTCTACTATAGACTAACTCCAAAGGCGCGTTCTGTGTCGAAATCGCTAGCTCGTTTTTTTTCATTTTTCTCTGTGGTTAAGTTATCTCGTTTTAGCCAATTCTTAGCAGTTAAGTATAAATTTTTATATTTAGTATTTCCTTTATAATTTTCAATCTGATCTAAAATATCATTTACCTGTTGTTGATTATACTCATTAACTAACTTTTCATAATCATCTAAATTAATGTGTAAGTGTGAAAATCTCCTATATACTCTTTCATTAACATTAACATTTACATTATCATTTACATTAACATTAACATTAGCTTCGCTTTTGCTTCGCTTTTGCTTACGTTTTGCTTGTGGTTTGCTTACCTTTTGCTTCTTTTTGCAACCATTTTCCCACCTCTTATGATTAGCATCTAGCTGAGGCTTTATAAGGCTAAACAAGGCTTTTTGTACATCATCAAGCTCTAGCTCTTTTCTATCTAGCGCATAACTACAAATAGCATAATATAAGTCAGCTGCTTGCTCTGTTGTTAAGGTTTTTGTGGCCTCAAAAAAACTTCTATAAAATATAAAGGAATCTCTCATTTTTTTGTATATTTGCAACCTAGTATTTTTTTCATAATCTGAGGATTTAGTTATTCTACATTTAGCCCTAGTCTTTTCTAGGGCTTTTTGTTATTATAAACTTAACGCCATCTATCTCAACGGCCTTAACTACATTGTTTTTTATCCAATTATATACGGCTGTAGTACTAACCCTTTGCTCATGTGCATAACTTTGCACAGATATTAAATCTTCTGTATTTACTTTCATAATTAAAATGGTAAATCTGTTGTTTCTTTCTTACCTTTCTTAGCTACCTTGTATTCTGTATTCATTACCCAATCAACAAACACTCCAGCAAGCCTTAATATAGCATCAGCATCATCTCTCTTTATACATTCAGCAGCTGCTTTAAGACAGCTTTGCTTAACGATCATCTTTTGTACATCATCACCACGCTGTGCTTTTTGTATATTGTTAAAATTACCATCTCTACTAGGTGAGGATTTAAAATTATATACAGGCTTTATCTTTGGAAATTTAGGCTTTGATGTGTCGTATATATAATCTACTTGAGCGCCCTCTACAAAGTTGCTCTGTGTAGCGCTGATGCTGTTATATTCGCCTACATCTCCGTTCTCCATTTCTACCTCATATTTGTAGAATGTTTTACCATTAAAATCAAATGTTCCGTTAGCCTGTACAGACTTTACTACATCATTTTTTTCCATCTTTATTTAAATTTAGAGTGTTTAATTGTTTAATTGTTAAATGATAGGGCGCATAAGTAATATGATCCCAATTACAAAGGCTAATGAGCCTGTTTAAGTTTATAAATACCTTATTCATTTTCTACTAATTTAATTAAATCTTGGTTAAGTTTTAGCGCTCTCTGTAAGTTGTTGAGCTGTCCGTTATCATGGCCACCTATACTAGAGATACAAGCAACATTGATAAGACTAATTAATTCTAGCTGTTGGCTCTTTAGTTGTTTTAGCATTTTATTTTTCATAATTTAAAAATCTAATTTAGCTGTTTAGTTAAAAAACATTTCTGTTGTATCATCTTGAAATAAAAACATAATATCGTTGTTATTATGTTCTCTTATCCAATCTTCTAATTTTGAAAATCTAACACGTTTTTGAAATCTGTCAACTTTTCTAGTGTAACCTAATTCACTTTTACAAGCGTAAATTGCAAAAATGTCTTTTCTGTTAAATAATTCTAATAATTTTCTCATAATATAATATTATATTTGTATTAGTTTGATGTTGTAAATGTACAACAATAAACTTAACCACCAAACAAATATTAAAAAAACTTTAAATTTTTTTTATTTAGCCCTAATAAATTCGTGTTTAATTTTTTGATTCTCGTAGTAGAATCTTAGCCACCATGCGCCAAGTGGCTTGGGAGGTCGGCCTCTTTCTCTGTGGTAATTTTCGCCTGCTAAATATTCTTCTTTGTATGTAGGTAGGCAAATATGCTCTTGCTCATCTAGGTATATATTGCCTTTATGATTGACTCGCTCTCTAGGGATTGATATTTGCCAGCTCTCATGTATATGGCCACTAACACATATTTGTGCATCAGGTAAATATACAGCTTTTCTATTGGTTTGTATTACACCTCTAGTAACAGGGCCGCCACCTCCATAGCCATGAGTAAAGTTTAATAAAACAGGTGTTTGCCTTTCGCTACTTTTTTGTTTTTTAAAGCTAAATTTTACATAGCCTGTGTAAAGTCCTTTAGTAAGCTGTGTGCCATTCTTATAATTAAGTGTAGTGACAAAGCGCTCTATTAAATCAGTTTCATGATGTCTTCTTATAGCGCTTTCATGATTTCCCTCAGCTACTAGAGCAAACATATCAGCATAAGGGCTAAACCAATCAACTGCTGTATTTACTACTGCGTCCAAATAATTATCAACCTGATGAATAGGTCTAAGGTCTGTCTTTGATGCTCTGCGATCATATTTACCTTGCATAACACAAAATAAATCTCCAAAATCCAATATTTTAGCATTCCGCTCTCGTGCTGTGTCTAAATGTGTTTTTTGTAATTTCCAATCGCTATGAGGGTTGTCCCAATGACGATCAGAAGAAAGTAAGTACCATTGTTGCCAGCCAGCTTTGTATTCATGGTCAATGTGCAATACTTGAGGACTTAATCTTTTAATTTTAGGCATTGTCTAGTATAATTAAATTAAAACCATCAGGAGCAATTTCTAATAATTCTGCTAGTGTTTTTCTGCTGTAGGTAATATCATGATCTCCGTCTTTATTTATATCGAAAAAATCTTGCCCCACTCCAATACACCCTCTAAGCTGTGTGTGGTAATTTGCTGGATGGATAAGGATGTAATCTCTATTTTCTACATTTTCAACTAGGTAATGATTGCCAAACTTTTCAGATGTTCTAGGCTTTACATTATATTCACCTACAGGAATACAACTTACATTTCTCCTATTGTTATTATCTGCAAGCTCTAAAGTACAACACTCATATTCTATATCTAAACCATTAAAAATAAATAAACGGCCTAGCGTTTGCTTTTTATTTTGATTTAATCTTATGAGTACTGCTCGAATCATTTATATAGTTTTTTCTTAATATCTTTTAAATCCTCTTTTATTTCTAAAAGGTCTTGTTTTGTTGTTGCTATTGTCTGCAAAATTAAATCATTCTGCATATCAAACTCAACTCTAGTAACTTCAGGTTGTATTGGTATAGGTAGCTTTTTAGCTTCTTCTATATCTTTTTGTAAAACAATATACTCTCCTACAAGTAAAGCAATAATACCTCCTATAGTTATTATGTTTTTTAGGCTAATATTAAAAGTTTGTTCATCCATTTTATACCCTTGCTAATGTTATTTTTGCTCCGTAAACATCTCTTGTTGTTGCACCTGGAGTAAATTTAATTACTAAATATTTACCAGCTCCTCCTGTAGATGCCGATGATAATGCTGTATTTGTTCCTACTGCTGGGCTACTTGTTAAGCTAGTAGCTGATGAGCTATCACAATCTGATTCATAAACATCAAATGTTGATGATGTAGATGAACCACTAACTAAAACATGAGTAACTTGATAACCTAAAGGCACTTGAAAAGTAGCAAATGTTGATGCAATTGAGCTATCTATTCTCGATGCTGCACCATTAGACCTAGAATGTGCTGACTTAGACCTATCTGTACTCATACAAAAATCTACAGCAGTAAGGTAAGCTTCTGTATCGAATATGTTACCTATATTATGAGTCTTTAAATTACCTGTTGCTGTTACTTCTAATGCTGTAGTAGCATTTTCTTGTGTTTTAACCTTAAATCCTCCGTCATCTGTACGAATAATAAAATCATCCCCATCAGCTCCAGCTAAAATAACATCATTTGTGCCATTATCTTCAAATCTAATAGATGCTACATTATCAGTACTGATCACATAGATACCTACATTACCAATATCACAATTAACAGTCAAAGCATTAGATGAACCTGTTACATCAATATCCTGAACATCTAAATTAACAGCAGTTAATGTATCGGTGGTTTTGTTATATGTTAACCCACTATCACCGCCAAAAGCACTACTGTCATTAAATTGTACTTGTGTATCTGATCCTCCTGGACTTGTACTACCTCCGCCTCCTGTTATTACATTTGTAAAATCATATAGTAAAGGGCTAATTATTGAGCCAACAGGATAAATTATATTAGGAGTAAATGATGCTAAATTTACTACTGAGCTACTTGTAGTTGTATCTCCTGATGCCGTTAAAATTAATGGATTTGATTTATCAGGATAAGTCAATACTAATTTTTGACCACTATATATTTTACCTTTACTATTTGCATCTAATGTTACTTTTGTATCTGCTGTATTGCTAGGTAATGCTGAGCTTATTTTTCCATAGCTATTATTATCTAGCATAGCCCTCTCATTACTAATAGATGTATCTATAACATTTTTTTGAGGTCTCGGTGTAAGGTCAACAAAAGTGTCTCCCAAAGGTATGCCTCCTGTAACAGTATCATTTGCTGTACTAACTTTAAACCATTCACCACTTAATATTTCTGATTGAGCTTTAAATGTACCTCCTAAAAATGTATAATATTTGTAATTGGTATCACCATCAATAGAATATTTTATTAGCTTTAAAGGTGAAATATCAGAGCTTTGTATATCAGCCTGTAATATTTCCAAAGGCTGAGTTTGTAAATCAAAAAACTCTCTAGCTAATAAAAATGATACATTTGTCGGATCATCAGGTGTAGGATTACCTCTTTGAAAGTTTGCTATAGATTTATATGTAGAACCATCTAAATATTGAATTGTATACATTTTATTATCAGTAGCTGACTGACCTAGTGAAACATCACCCAAATCAAATGATTCTACAGAATTATTACCATCAAAAGATGCTGTATATGATAAGCCTGGTGAATTTGTTCCTTCTGTAAGTATAGATAGTAGTTGTATATATTCGCAAGTTGTAGATGCGCTTGTAGGTGATGGCTGTGGCATAGGTAATTCAGTAATTGAACTACTTGATGAGTTCCATCTATAATATTTATTATCTGCATCTAATTGAACCTCAACATCTACAGGAGTAATATCAGGAAAAGGTATATAAGTCTCAAATCTAATTTGTGTAACAAAATTTTGCTGTGCACCACTATTTGTTAAACTCTCACTACAAGGTCCATACTCTGTACCTATAAGGTTATAAGGAGTACCTGAAGAAAAACCTCCTAGTTGATTTATAGGATTATCTTGGTCTATATTATAGCCCCTTTGTATTGTTATAGTTGCGGATGCACTTTGCCAAACTAATTGCCCATTTGAGTCTTGTACTAAATATCTTGTGCTTGAACCTGATGTAGCTTTAATGGTTAATACTGCCTCTGTTCTAAAAGTCCAATCTTCTATATCTACAACTCCAATATCTGAGGTATTAATTGTTTCTTCGTGTATTGCCCAAAAAGATAAATAAAGTTGTGCATCTGTATTTTGTACTAAAGTACCTGCATAAACTAAACTAGATATATCTTGACCAAATCCAACATTAAATATAGATAAACCTTTTTTATAATTTACTTTAACACTTTCAAAACTAGGCTCATAATTAAGAGTAGACCCTGCTAAAACAACATTAGTAGATTGATTTATAGTAAGTAGTGTGTCTAAATTAACTAAAGATGTTTCTGCTGTTTTACTATATTCCCACGTTCTTAGAACACCTGTTGTGTTACCTTTTAAGCTGTTTGGTTGTATTATATTATATTTACCTTCTGCTAAGTAACCAACAGCATTAAATGCTTTTAGAAGTCCGTTAAATACATCTTGCGATTTATAATCAAATGGCTTATTATCTAATATTGTTGCACCTGTTTCAGGGTCGAAATCTGTTTCACTTATTACATTACCTTTAGCTATGTAATACAAATCAGCAGGATCGCTTGTGTAACTATCTGCGACTTGTCTCCAATCTAATGAAGTTCTTAATACATAAAAGTTTTGGGGAGCGGGAGATTCGTTTGCTGCTGAATCAAATATATTCATCTCAGTTAGCAAAGTATCTCTAAATATGTCTTTTAATTTGTGAGGTGCTGTTTTTTCAACTTCACCTGTAAATGTTTTATCTTTTTGTTTATTAAAAAATCCGTAACTATCTGTAGATGTTAATTGAAATACATAGGGAAAAGGAGCATTTTCTATAGCGTCAAAAGCTGGTTGTACCCATCCATACCACCATAAATTACTATCACTTACAGTCCCCCTATATATTCTTACAAAATACTCTTTATATCCTGAGCTTAATGTATCATATAAAAAAGACTCATCTGTACCATCTTTAACAACACAGTTAAGCTTACACTCTGAGCCTAAAAATACTCTGTCTCTTGTTCCTCCTTGACCATTCCAAGTTATAGTAAAACCTTCACCAGCTAAATCAATTTCTGAGCTACTACCACTAAAGTTATCTTTCCAAATTTCAACATTCCAAATACTCCCCTTTTCTCCGTAGATTGTACTATGTCTGTACTTGCCGTATGCCATTATCTTCTAGCTTTTCTTCTGTTAGCTCTATCAAATACTATTAATAAATCATCTCCTGAAATTCTTACATCAGGTATTACTGTGCCACCTAATGCGTTATTTGGTACTATAGTACCTGATGAACTTGGAACAAATAACTCAGGGCCAGCCTCCCCTACTAAACTAACTTTACCTAATGGAGGTTGTCCTCCGTTAGCAAATGAGCCTCCCATCATTCCTGTAAGTAAGCCACTAAAGCTAGTTGCGCCACCTCCAGCTGTTTGAGCTGCGCCTAATCCTGGAATCATTGAAAATATAGCAGCCAATACTGCCGCTTTAATTATCATTGCTGCTATTTGTTTTGCTAAATCTTTAAATATATTTTTCATGCTTACTAAGAAGTTTTCACCACTTGTTATAGCAGTAGCAAAGCTACCTGCAAAATTATCAACCATTGCTAGGCCAAAGCCTTTAGCTGATTCTTTCAGAGCATCAATTTTTTCTTTTGTAGCTCGTAAGGCATCTCCGTAAGTTGTATCTATAACCTCTGCTTCCTCCTCAATCTCATCAACATCCATCCCAAATAACTTAACTGATCCTGATACAGTTGAACTTTCTCCAGATTGAGCTGCGCTTAATGCTCCACCAATTCCCATTTTACCCCCTAAACTAAATAAAGCATCTTTTGCCTTTGTTGCTGCATTGCTTACAGCATCACCAAACGAGCCAAATTCTTTAGTAACCTCAGGAACATCTGCCTTTAGTTCTTCTAAGTAACCTGAAACAGCTTTAAATGGATTAGTAACACCCTCTCGCCCTAGCTTTTCCATTAATAGATTATAGCCATCTATAATAAATGAAAAAGGGTTATTTTCTATAAAGAATTGTAGAAAACTAATAACTGCATTTTGTAACTTAGCAAATACAACAGAGCCAACCTCTTTAAATGCTTCTAAGTTATCAGCTACATATATAGCACCAGCTGCCAATGCAGCTAGACCAGCAATAACAGCTCCTAATGGACTCATAAAAAATCCTACAACAGATACTAATGTGCCGAATAAATAAACTAAAGGCCCAATAGATGCCAACACAGCTCCAAAAGTTATAACAGCTATTTTAATACCCTCATCTAAATTATTCCATGATGTAATCATAGAATCTAACATTTTTACTAATCCATTCAAAATAGGCATTAATTTCTCGCCTATCTTCTCCATAAGATCACCAAAATTATTAGATAATTGTTTTAAGCCTCCAGCACCAGCCAAAGCTGCTGATTGAGCTTGTCCCTCAAATTGCCTAGATAAACCTTTTACAGCTGATTCTAATCTTTCAGAGCTACCGACTGCGCCTGTAATTTCTACTCCGTATCTTGTTAATGCGTTTGTGCTACTACCTACAGACTTAGAAACTAAATCAGCTGCTGCCCTAAGATCCATATTCTTAGTAGTAGCCATGTCCTGAATCAATGGAGTAAGTCTGCGTACAGCCTCCTCCTCTAATCCCATACTTGTAAGCATGGCTTGAGCTGCCATAGTTTCCTCATCGCCAAATAAAGTAACTTTTTGTAATGCTTGCGCCTCCTTTTTTAATCTTCTAAAGGCTTTAACATTTCCATTTAGAGAACGAGATAATTTAGCCTCTGCTTGTGCTTGTGTATCAAATGCTTTAACAGATGCAGCTGCAAAGGCTGTAAGAGTAGCTGTAAGGCTCATGCTCATAGTTTTACCAGCTTTTTGGATATTCTTACCCATCTTTTTAAAGCTAGTTGATGCTTTACGCATCTTACTTGTAAACTCGCCTATATCTGCGCCAAGCTTTACTGTTGCCTTTTTAAGTCCCATTATAAAATAAGTTTTTTAGAGTCCTTTTCTCTGTATTTTTTAATAACTTCTTGTATTTCTTCCTGTGTAGCTACTTTTTTCTTTACTATTCTTTTATCATCCCAATCAAAAGGCATTATTTCCGTAGGTTTCATCTTACGCTTTAGATGTGGTGATAAGCATGAATGTACTATCATTCTTGTTTGCTCCCAATGATTCTGCATGATCATCTCCTCCCTTTGACTATAGCCAATCATTTTATTACTAAAAGAGCGAGGCGTTAAATCATACAGCTCATCAATGGTCATGCTTAGCATTCCTAATCCTTGTTGTTCTAGCTTATCCCAAGTGAAATCCTCAGCATCATCTAACTCCTCACTCTGTACTACTTTCCCTTTTTTTGGGGCTGGTCTATTTTAAACGCTTCAAAAATTTCGTTTACTTTAGAGAAATCTTCATTATCTAACCAATTCTCAATATCTCTAACTTTGTACTTAAATTCTTCGCCATTTTTTTTAGCTCCGTATTTTAAACCATAATAGGCAATAATACCTATGTGATCTATTTCAGTACCTAGCTGATCTATTTCATTTAGCTTTAGTTTACATTCGTTGCAAATTTCTTTTAAAGCTAAATAGCTAAATCTAATTGGTCTTTTTTGACCTCCTATTTCAACCTTTTCCATTTATAAAACTTTTTTTAATGATATTGAACTTATCCAAATGTCAGTAGGATTGTCTGATCTTTTAATAGCAAGATCATTATCACCCGCTTTAAATTGCACTTTATGTGTTCCCGTTGTTTTATTTAAAGAAATGTTTACTGTTGCGGCATCCTCTATAACAATAGAGCCTGTTCCTGGACTAGCTGATGGTATTGTGTATGTAAGTAAGTATGTATCTCCCGAAACAATTAGGCCTGATCTTTTGATACTTGAATTACCTGAACCACCTACAATTATTTTACCATAACCATTTTCAACAAGAGAACCGCCGCTAACAGTCCACCAAGAGGAAGCTGGATTACTACCATCATTTGCTAGATCAAACTCTGTATCTCCAATTAATTCAGGGCCAAGTCCATTAATATTAATAGCGTTTGTTCCTGTAAATGTAGCTGAACAAGTTAAGTTATCCTCTACACCAGCATCAAAACTAACTGAAGAAATTAAAGCATTTCCTTGAAAGCTTTTTATATTTGTAGGATCTTGATAATCTGTAGCATCATCTGATAGCTCTATTTGCCATGATGATGTAAATATCTCATCTGCATTTTGCGAAGAATATAAGCCTGGATAAAGATAAAAGCTAACATCACTTGATGTTGAATCTATTATTTTAGTTTGTACTGATACCCTAGTCCATGTTGATGTACTAAGTCCTGTTATAGTCCAATATGAGCCTGATAAATGTGAAACTGATCCAACACCCTCTATTTTTACTACAACGGAGCTAGGTGACGTCTGAGTATCGCTAGTCGCAAAACATACTTGTGTAGTACTACCTATACCTTTAACATAAAAAGACCAATTAATTTTTTTATCTGTTATTCTAGCTGTTTTTACAGAATAAGATAAATATCTATTTGACTGAGAGCTACTTGCTACGATTAACTTACTAGCTGTACTTCCACTGAAAGGATCAGCTTGTATATTAGCTTGTGTTATTTGAGAACTTAATAAAAACCCATCTACCCCACTTTGATTAATATTAGTGGGTATAATGTTTCTAATTCTATCTGAAAAAGTAACATTAACCTCATCTCTTTCACTTAACTCATGAAAAAAATCAGTACCATCTAAAGGTACATCAGGATTAACTGATTGTAATAATTCCGTAGATACTTCAAAAGATTTCAAGCCAGCTTTATACTCTGCATAACCCCCACTATCTTTATTAGTGCAATCTATTGTATCAACATTTGTGCTAAATGATGCTGATGTACTAAAAGCTACAGGATCAAATACAACTGATGAGCCAGGAGTACTTATTTCTATAATAACAGAATCATCTCTAAGTATAGCTATATCACCTGTTAATCCATCTGCTATTTCTAAAGTTGGAACTATACCTGTAGCACCATTTTCAAAATCCATATAAGTATAATCTCCTGATGTGCCATTTGCTATATTTTGATAATTATAAGTGTTTTTAAGTTTATCTTTAATTTTATCTATAGCACTAGCACCTGTATTTAACATACTTGTTGATGTTTCTATACCATCATAAACCTCTCCATTTGAATTAGTTATGTTATTGATTGATATTCTTGCAGTAGTATCTCCATCAGGAAATATGAACGGATCAGTAGTTTTTACAGATATTCTAGTAATTTGTTTTACTGCTCCACTTGTTTTAGCATATACCAATAAATCCGATGCGTTTGTAATTGCCATAATAATAGGATTTATAAGTTAATATTAAGGATTCTGTGCAAGTGCGCCTGTTCCTGTTAAAGAAATTGAATAAGTTGCGTTTTCTTCTACTCCAGCATCTATTGAAAATGATGTAATAATTGCATCTCCTCTATATAGCATACCTGATAATCCGAAATCACATGACACAGCTGCGCCAGCTAGCATAGTAGTAAATAACTCCTCTGAGTCTGCTTTACCAGATACTCCAGCTATTTCGATGAAACCCTCTCCTGATAATTCCCAAGATTTAAGGCCACCTAGATTAGCTTGAAAGCCTCCTGATGATTTCGTTGTTGAATCTCTTAAATCCAAGCTTACTGATAATGATGCTGATGTACAGTGAGCAATCTCTTCTTTTCCGACTGCTGTTGTAACACTTAGCACTACATTTGTTGCGTTTTGTAAATTCGCCATCTTACTTTTTTTTTGTGTTTACTAATTTAACTAATTATTCTTAATCTATATGTACTTTCGATGTAGTAATATTTGTTTTCTCCATCGAAATCGGTTGTCTGTGAGTCTAATACACAACTTTGTATTTTTATTGTATTGTAAGTCCCCTCAGATATTTTATCTAGCAAATGTTGCACTCTTACAGCCAATGTAATTACATCAGCATATTTAGGCATAAAGCACTCTATTTGTAATGTTACTTTTGTAAGACCTGGCTTGTCTGCTGTCTTTGTATATTCATTATCAACAGCCAACACATCATAATAAACACCCTTTTTAGGGCTTGATGTATATATTGCGCTAGGCTGTATGTTAGTAGCTCCTCCTATTAATGTTGTTAAGGTAGAATCTCCTGATAATATATTATATATCGCTTTTCCTGTTTCTAAGCCAATTGCTGCCATTACTTTAAAAATTTCATTGCTGCTTTTAATATCTCTGCCTCTAGCATGCTCTCAGCTTTTCCAGCTGTAGACTCAAAGGCTTTCTGTGCATATCTCCTACCATCAAAATCAACATTATATCCTGTATCATTTCCAAACTCTACCCAATGACCTACATATCCAGCATTACCCCATTTTCTTTTTACTCTAGGCCCGACATATATGCTAGGAAACTTTTTACTTCTACCTGTAATCTTACCTATAGACTTTTTTAGATCACCACTAGACCTATTATATTTAGCGTTTGAGTAATCCCTACCACTTGGCTTAATATTTGCTCTCATAGCTTTCACTAATGGTGTTGCCGCTTTACGCATACCACTTAATAAAACTTTTTTTGTAAGGCTTTTACTAGCTTTAAATAGCGCTCTGTTTATTCTTTCTGCGCCCTCTATTTTAGCAAATGGTTTCACTCTTTAGTCTGTCCTATTATTTCTATATATGCTTTATTTCCTTGCCCTTTATAACTTACTCCTTGTATATCAAACTCATCACTATCATAAGTAATGGTATCTTTAGCGCTTACACTCTTAACTACACTATCATAACGAATGGTAAATACTGCTTGTCTTACGCTTGATAATATACCTCCACTTAGTTTTTCTTTAGCTTGTACCCATTTAACAGCTGCGTATTTATTTACGTTTGTATCAGCTGCTGTAAAGCCTCCGTAATCAGTTTCCTGAGTAAATGTTTTTAAATTTACTTGTATCTTATATCTAAATAAACCAGCGTCCATCTATTCCCACATATAATTTTTATACTGATTTATTATTCTTTGGTAACCTATTGGTAGCTCTTTAGGGCTTCCAAATGTTACTGCTGTTCTGTTATCATAAAAATGACCTATTAATAAATACATAGCCATTTTAAGTGTGCGTGTTTCGTCTGTATTTTCAGGCTCAACACTATATTTTATTTCTATTGCATCTAATCTATCAAACAAATTAAATGTATTGATAAGCTCAACTTTAGGCATACCCATATAATTAATACATCTGTAATCTGTATTTTCTACTAATGTAGTAAGCACGTTACTACTGTTATAATATTTTACGTGTTTTGTACTACCTAATTTACCTGAATATCGTAATGTAAATACTAAAAAATCAGGCCATACAGTAAAATACTCTGTAACATCTAAATCAACTACTGCTGTATTAGTATCTTTTACCACTTGCATACGAGCTATCTTTATAAGCTCTGTAATGTAAGCATTGTCATCAGTATGATCAACACGCAAGTAATCTCTAGCCTCATCTAAGGTAATAACCTCTGTGCCTGAAAAATCTTCTATTTTTGCTTGTTGTGCCATTCTTTATATTTAAAAAATAGGGATGGTGTTACCCACCCCTATTATAATTAATCTAATCTTATCCTTCAATTACTGATTGTAATGTACTACCTGGTCGAGCTGCTAAACCATCCATCAAATTAGTAATAACCAATCGGCCAATACCTCTTGATGCAGTTGTATAAGGATCAAACAAAATGCTCATTCCTCCAAACTGTCCGATGTGAATATCGCTCATATCTCCGTAAAGTAACATATCTTTACCAGCTGCTGCTGCTGATCCGCTAGCTTGTGAACCTACATTAGATGTAACAAAGTATGGAGTATTGTTAATTGACTTAGCAAAGTTATCCATAAATCCAGCTACATAATCAGCCCCAGCTACTCCTTTTGCAGTACCTAAACCATTACCATTAAAAATGTAAGCAAATTTTGCTGCTGCTGCATTAATATTATTTTCTAATACTTTAGCCTCAACACCAAAAATAGTAGGTGCATCAATAGCTGATGTAGAGTATGCGTTAGCAAGAGCCATAATAGATGCTGGCCCGTTAGAACCCTCAGTTGATGTTTGGTCAACTGCTGCAAGTAAATTCTTCTCAAATTGAGCCATTACTGCAATCGCTAAATTACGTTGTAAAGCCGCCTCAACTGCTGCATTTTGCTCTAACAATTCAGCACTCATAGAAGCTAAAGAAATCATCTTTTTTGGAGATAATGTCTTAGCTGTTATAGCTCCACTTTCTGCTGCTTCAGTTGTACCTGATGTGTAACCTGTTTCATCAACAAATGATGCTGTACATGATCCAACAATAGGGAATTTACGATCAGCTTGTAAGCCTGTGTAAAAATTTGCTCCAGCTGATGCTAAAACAGAATTTGCTTGTAATTGGTCAATAAAAGATGCTACCTCAACACCTTTAGCGTTAGCTGCTGTATTTACTGCTCTAGTATGTAATACAGATGATGGAATTGCTACACCTCTATACATTTGATTAGGTGCTTGCATACGCGCCTCAGCATCTAACTCTTTTACAATACCATCCATTTTACCTGTGTAAGCTGCACGCGCTGCTGCTCCAAAAGTAAATTTTTTAAGGTCTTTATCTTCTTTAGCTACATCTTGTGTAGAAAAAGATACAGGCTTATTATTTTTAGCCAATTCTAAAGAACGCTCTAAACGATCAATTCGTGATGCTAAATCGTTTACATTTTTCTCAGTAGCGTCAAAGGCAGTTTGTTCGTCATCTGTAAGATTTCGATCTTCAGCTTCTGCTACATTAATAAGAGCTGTCATTTCATCCAATGAAACTTGACGCTCCTCTCTAAGTTGCTTTAAAGTTTTGTTCACTTTTTTAATTTTAATAGTTTTAACTTACTCTTTCGAGTCTTTACATTGTCCTTAGTTACTTCTTTATGATGGTCTAAAGATCGGACAGCTGCACTCGTTTGCGGATAAGCTGGTCTCGTGACCAAACTGACGTCGATCAGTCTTTTCACCTCCTTGACTTCTCTTACAAAACCTGTTGCATCTTCTTCCCATTTATCTTTGTCTACATAAAAACCAAAGCTCATTTTAGAGATGTCCCCTCTTTCCATAAGCTCAATAGTGTCTTTTGCAGCTTGTGTGTTTGGCATTTTTATCTCAGAAACTAAACCTCTTTCATCTACAGATAGCTTTAATGTGCCTGAGCTTGTTCTACCAAATACAATATTATTATCATGATTCAATAAAGCCACTACATCATTATCTAGTACTTTATCAAATGCTCGATTATTAATTTTTTCTTTAAAGCCTCCTAAATCTTCGCTTAGTTGGTCAAATACAGCTGCATACCCTCTAACGATTGTATCGCCTGATTCTGTTCTCTCTGCTCTTAGCTCAGAGCAATCAAATTGTCTAATTTCTAAATCTTTACTCATCGCCTTGCTTTTCGTTTGTTGCTATCATGTTCATAGGTACATAGTACTTATTACCATCTACACTATCATTCATGTTTTCTTTTCTTCTTATCTCGTTAGGACTAATCGCACCAATAGCAAACAGCTTTGCATAATACTCAGCTCTAGCTTTGCTATCTCCTCTCAATAATGCGCTAGTGTTAAATTCAAAGTAAGTAACACCTTT
>CESK01009747.1_pt1 | contig 17020 bp, 33 predicted proteins | sample 531091 | NCBI WGS metagenome assembly CESK01 (sample SAMEA2621271, study PRJEB7988) | marine metagenome | biome: marine biome (ENVO:00000447); feature: surface water layer (ENVO:00002042); material: "saline water (ENVO:00002010), including plankton (ENVO:xxxxxxxx)" | depth 5 m
TCAACATAACGCTACTACTTTTTTGGATATAGCTAGGGCGTTATATGGTACATCACTATGGCTTCGCCACCATTCGCTACGCTCATTGAGAGTGATTTTTTTTAACTATAAAAAAAGAACTAACTAATAATAAATGGTGTGTTATCTTATATAGCACAATAGCAAGGCAAAGTTATGGGATATAATTTACAAAGTCAATAGAAAAACAAGTATAAACAATAAAAGTTATTAACAATATGGAAGAATTAAATATTAATGAGGTTTTGTATTTAAAAATGGTACTTAACTCAAATGTAGAAGAAATAGATGTTTGGAGTGAAGAAGAACAGAATACTGAGTATGCACATATGATTAGAGGATTATATAATAAAATAGTAACAATGCAAAACAAACTAAATAATGAAAAATAATAAACACAAAATAAAAGAAATGCTAGAGTATAGTATAATGTACTCTATATCTTTAACAATAATAATATTAGTGATATACAATTTCTTCACTAATATGTAAGGTATTTGCATATGTAAAATATTTTACTTATGTTTGCAAATGAAAACATTAACTAAAACTAAATTAAAATGAAAAATACAGAAACACTAATTGACAAAGTTATGGAAGCTGTTACTCACTTTGAGCAAAAGCAAGACAAACTAAATGAGATAGATTCTAAGTATATAAAATATATCATTGAGCATATGGATATCTTAGATGATAAAGTTAAAAGGTTAAATGCTAAATTATACAAATAAAATTATGGAAAAAGAAACCTTAAACTACATACAACATCATCAAAACTTAATAGATGAATTTTACGACTTAATTAATTCTGATAAAGATTTTAATTATAATGAAAATGAGTTTATTGAGTGGGTTGAGGAAATCGTATTAAATAAATAAAATTATGAAAACAGAAGATTTTGATTGGTGTAATGACAGTGGATATAGCGATGTATTTAATAACAGTCTATGCGAATGCACAGCACCGCAAGTTAATGATGATATGTGCATTTGTGGTAGACCAATAAATGATAATATGAATAAAATTATGACAGAAAGAGAACAAGAAATTCAAGTCAGTTTACAAGCCGACAAAATGTTAAGACTAGCACTTGATATGATAGAGAATAATAAACTAATAGCAGAGTTTATGGGATATGAAAATGTAGGAACATTAAGTAACCCAATGTATGAGTATGGCGAAAGTGGTGGTTGTAGGAGTTTAGAAGACATATACTATCATTCATCTTGGGATTGGCTTATGCCTGTGGTAAAAAAATGTTTGATAGGAGAGGCAGAACAAGATGAGCAAATATCTAATACGACTATTAAAAATATCTATGAGGGTATATGTAATCAAGATATATCATACGCTTATAAATCAGTAGTAGAATTTATTAACCAATTAAATAACAACAACAATGAGTAACAATTTAGATATGATGAAGATGTTCATGCTATTGACTGATATGTCAGTAGAGGACAGAGAAAGTAAAGTAAAAGCAAAAGCTAGAATAGTATTTGCAACTGATGGTATAATTAAACCAAACGATTGGGATACATTATCATTGTCAGAGAAAGAAAGAAGATTAACCTTAATACAAGCTGTGAAATGAAAACACACACAGGAACATACTCGGAAGAGATAAACAATAACATACTAGAAATAGACTATGATTTTTATTACGCTCCTTCCACATACGAGCAACCAGATGAGACTATTGTAACGATTACTAAAGTCTTAGCTAATGGAGAGAACATCACAGACTTTTACTTTGAGTTCTTTGATACAGATAAAATGCACGATAGAGTGCTAGATTATGCTATGGGATTAAATTAACATTAATAAAATAAAATTATGGAACGATATTTTATAGAAGATTATTGGACAGGATTAACTATCTTAGATGATAACGGACATTATACTAGATATTTTAACAGCATAAAAGATGCAGAATACTTTCTTAATTCTTTAGAAGGATTGAATGATGATGACAATTTTTATATAGTTAAAGAATTAGATGGAGAAATACAACCAATAGAATATTAAAACTAAATTAACATTAATAAAATAAACAACTATGGGATACAGAAGTGAAGTAATCTTTGGAGTTAGGAAAGACTCAAGAGATAAAATGGATAAAGTTTTAGAAGAACATGACCTACGAGATTCGTTCAGGTGGTATGAAAAAACTCATACTTGGACTAAATATGATGAGTCAGATAATTTTAAAGTAAAACAAACAGATTATTGGATTATATGGATTGGAGATTACCTAAAATGGTATGATGAGTTTGATGATGTTAGAGCGATTAATGAATGTATTGATGAATTAGAGGGTAAAGGATTTATGGTTGCTTTGGGTGAAGATAATGTTATACACTCTGAAAGAGGGGAATGGTATGATTATGTAGAACATATATGTAAATTAAAAATTAAATAAATAAAATTATGGAAAAAGAAAATGAAATTATAATAAAAGAGTGTATAGATATGTTAGAGAAAGTACATTCTGCGATAAACTATTTGAATGCTGAAACAAAAGACAATAACAAAGATGTAATAAAATATTGTAATAAAATAGATGAAATAATAGAATACTTAACAATTAAATAAAATTATGAGAGCAAAAGAAATTAAGTATCAGGTAGTTAAAAGACTACAAGAATTAGCGGAAGCAATAGATGATAAAAAGTATGAGCATGATTTAGATTACCTAAGATATAATTTAAGAAAGATTGAGATTATGTATGAGGATTACTTAGGAATGAAATCTAACAGAGAATATAAAATAAAAACAGAATTTAATAAAAGTTATAAGTAATGAGTAAACACAGAATACCAAACGAAAAATGGATGGAGTTTATAGATGAGGTTGTAACACAAATGTTAGAACTAGAGTTTGGAGAATACTATAAAAACACTGGCTTTGATAATGTTGAGGATAAAACTTACACCTTAACTGATGAGGCACAAGATTTCTTCAATGAAAGATATGATGAAGTAGAAACACTACTAGAGAATACATTAGATATAACTAACGACAAACCAGAGTATTATGAAAGTTAAAATTATGCAAAGAAGTGTCTATCACAAATTTGCTGAGGTAGAGATTGATATAGACAAAGACAAACTAAAAGAATACACAGATGCAGGAGCATCTATTGTAGATTATCTTTTCGACAATGCTAATTTGTATGAGGATAAAATAGAACACAAAATATCTAACGCTGAATACGAGTTTGGATTTGGTATGGATACTGGAGATTGGAAAGACCGAACTGAAGAATCTGAATGGAGGTATGAAACAAACGGAGAAGGAGGTCACTTATGAAAACTAATAAAGATAAAGTAAAGGCACTACAAACAATGGCTTTATTACCTGACTTTGAGATTAATAAGAATTGGAATAATATTGTGCTATCTACACATAGCATCAAGAAGTTAAAAGAAATGATTAAGTTTGTTAAATGGAGAGAGGAACTATGTTTGAGATAGCTGTTAATATAATATCTTATTCTTTCTTTTTTTTACTATTGGGATTAACTATATTTACTTTTGGAATGATGGCGTTATTAATGCCTCTAAATATGTTACTCAAATGGATAAGGAAGTCAAAAAGTGTTTACAAGAAATAAGACCAATTATATTTAGAATAGTTTTAGAAAGTTTATCTAAGTATAAAAATTTAGATACATTCATATTAGAAGAAGAACTATATCATCATCTAGTTGATAACTCTGAACATTTAAAAGAAATATTTAACGAAACAGGAAAGCAAAGAGAGATTAATAAAATAATAGATTATCTAATAGATTACTACACAAATGAGGAATATTATGAAAGATGTTCTATCATGCAAGAGTTAAAATCCGATTTAAATAGTACGGAATAATTTTGCAGATGTAATTATTTTTTATTAAATTTGCTCACACTTTAATTAAATTAAATAACAATGAAAGCAATAAATATTAAGGGGAAAGACTATATCCCTGTAAACGAAAGATTAAAACATTTTAGAAACCATTATCCTGACTACGCTTTAGTATCTGAGATAGTACAAGCTACCGAAGAACATTGTGTGATTAAGGCAACCATAGTAACATCTGATGGTGTGCTAGTTGCATCTGCTCATGCACACGAAGTAAAGGCAGATGGATACATTAACAAGACTAGCTTTATCGAAAACTGTGAAACATCTGCTTGGGGTAGAGTTCTTGGTAACTTTGGTATAGGTATTGATACATCTATTGCTTCTGCTGATGAAGTTAAGACTGCTGTTGCTAAAGAAAAATTACCAAAGAAAAAGTCTAAGCCAAAACTAACAGCCCCTCAACTTGAAGCTATGTTACAAGCTATTAAAGATGGTAAGTCTGATGTAGTTAAAAATAAGATTAAAAATTATACATTAACTAAACCTCAGTCTGACCTTATAGGTGAGGCACTAGCTTAACATGTTTGATAAATTTATTAAGAAGTTTGCTGATGACTCGGCATACTACTCTGACTTTGACTTTGTTACAAACTCACAGTTAGGTAAGATTGCAGTCAGCCCCGCTCACTATCAACACTATAAGGACAACCCTGAACTTAGAGAAGAAACCAAAGCATTATTATTTGGTAGAGCTTTTCATCTATGTATTCTAGAGCATGACAAGTTTAAAGAACTTGTAGTTAAAGAGCCTAAGATGGACAAGCGCACTAAAGATGGTAAAGCTATGGCTAAAGAGTTTTATGAAGCTAACGAAGGTAAGATTGTTCTTAGTCCAGTAGAATGGAATAGTTTAATTGGAATGAGAAACAGAATATATTCTTCTATTGAAGCTACTGAATTGTTATCTAAAGGCAAGGCTGAACAGGTTATGGTTTGGGAAGACTCAGATGAAAATGTATTATGTAAATGTAAAGCCGATTGGGTTAATCTTGAAGATGGATATATCATGGATATAAAAACTACACAAGATGCAACTCCAAGAGGTTTTAGAAACTCATGTTACAAATGGGGTTACGATAGACAATCAGCTTTTTACTCTGATGCTTTTGGAGTAAATAACTTTATATTTATTGTAATAGAAAAAACCGCTCCATATAATATAGGGGTTTACACTTGTGGAGATGAGTTTATATCTAATGGTAGAGCTAAGTATAAGCATCTGCTTAGATTATACAAAGATTACTTTGTTGAAGAAAATAAAGAACCCTATGAATTTACTTGGAAAGATGAATTATAAAAACAAAACTATGAGAAAAGAAAATGGATTAACAACAGAGATGGACTGTAAAGGTCTATCTAGAAACAAGCTTTCAAAGATGACAGATATATCTCTGCCTACATTAAGAAAGTATTTAAATGAGCCTACACTATTTAGTGTGAAGCAAGCTAGAAAGATTAATAAAATATTGGAGGTATCAGATGAGTACGGATTTAGAAACATGTTCATTTAATGTTGATGAGTTAGAAATAGAGGGAGATAGTTTGCATGATAAAATTATGCAAGTTGTTTGTTTAATTACTAACTCTAAGCCAGAACAATTAAAGAGTAGAAGAAGATTTAGAAACTATGTAAATGCTAGAACTATGTTCTCAGCACTTATGAGAAAGTTTACAGGTTATAGTTTTAAAAGAATAGGTATGTTAGTTGGTAGAGACCACGCATCTATTATGCACTATGAAAAAAATCACAATGACTTTATAGACACTGACTTTGAATATAAAATGATGTTTACACAGTGTGAAGCCTTGATAAACAATAAGTTAGACCTGTATGATTTTTCTAGTCAGATGACATATATAGAAAGTTTAAGTAATGACTTAGAACACTTTAAAAAGAAATACCTGGAATACAAAGACAGGTATCAGATACTTAATCACAAGTATCAAAAACTTTGTAGAATTATTAATGATTAATTATTTATTATGAAAACAGAAACTATTTACTGTGGAAACGGAAAAGAAGTTGTATTTGAAGATGGCTCTTCAATCGTAAACTTTAGCGTAGCTTTAGGAAAGATTAAAGAACATGTTTATGAATACAAAGGAGAGAAGTATATCAATCTTACAATCGCTGGAAACAGAGATGGTGAGAATGAATACGGAAAAACTCACTATGTTAAAGTAAATACATACAAGCCTGAAGAGAAGACAGCTACATCAAAAGCTACTGCTACACAGGATGATGATTTACCATTCTAATTACCCTTGTTGTTAGTATTGGGGGGCTACGCAATAGGGCTCCCCTTTACTTTTTTAAATGAAAGCAAAGATAGAAATAGAAATAAATGATGATAACATCAGTGAGCGTGAGGCTAAATTATTATTAGCTGAAAAGCTTTTTAACTTGTGTTATGAGTGGATAACATTTGAAACTCCACCAATTATAGAGTTTACTTCTAGTGAAAAGAAAACAAAAGAAAAACAATTTTTTAACTTTAAATGGGATGATACTGAGAATTAAAGATACATTCGTAGATACTACAAATATTCTTTTATGTGAGATGGATACATACATGATAACAATAGTTCTCAAAGGAGCTATGGAGCCATATGAAATTGTATTTAAAAATGATGAGGAATGTCTAAACAACTTTAATCAGTTGTGTAAAAGAATGAATGTAAAAAACATAGATGAAAAAACAATAAACAAAAAGTCTACTATTAAAGATGATAAGAGAGAGCTGTTTGATACCTTTTGGGACTTGTATCAAAAGAAAGTAGGATACAGTAAATGTCTTGAGAAGTGGATGAAACTTGGTATACCAACAATTAGTAAGATAATTAAAGCTGTACCTAAGTATGTCAAAGATACTCCTGATGTTAAGTATAGAAAGAATCCATTGACTTGGCTTAACGGAAACTATTGGGAGGATGAGCCTATTAAAGAAATGGAAAAAGAGAAAGAGAATTTTAACCACGATGAATTATTTTAGTAATGAGTTTAGCCAACGACCAAATTACAATAAACAAAAAAGAGGGAGAGGTAAGGGTATCTTGTAGAGCCTGCTCTCACGAAAGAAAGAAGTCAAAAGAAAAATGTTTAGCTATAAACGCTGAGAGCGGTGCATACATGTGTCATCACTGCGGAGACTCTGGCATCATATTAAGTCATAGGACAATTATTTCTAATGATGAGAAATATGACAGACCTCAACCATCTAATGCTACTGCACTATCCGATAAATTATACGAATGGTTTAAGGATAGAGGTATATCTGCTGGAACAATAATAAGAAATAAGATTACTCAATCAGAGGAATACATGCCTCAAGTAAGTAAAAATAGAATTGCCGTAAACTTTAATTACTATAGAGAAGGTGAGTTAATTAATATTAAATATAGAGATGCTGAAAAGAATTTTAAACAAACTAAAAATGCTGAGAAAATATTCTATGGACTTGATGATATAAAAGACTGCACTGAGGTATATATTGTTGAGGGTGAAATGGACAAGCTTTCTTTAGAGGAGGCGGGCATCACTAACTGTGTAAGTGTTCCTGATGGCGCACCTAATCCAGGCACTAAAAATTATGATAATAAATTTAGCTATCTAGATAATTGTTGGAGTTACTTTGATACTGTAGAAAAGATTCATATATGCTCAGACAATGATACTAATGGTAGAGTTTTACTTGAAGAAATAAGTAGAAGACTGGGTAGAGAAAGATGTAATATAGTAAACTTTCCTGAAGGTATTAAAGATGCTAATCAAATGCTTGTGGAGTTAGGTCCAATAAAGTTAGAAGAGTGTTTGAAAAACTCAGTTCCTTATCCTGTTGAAGGTATATTTACCGTAGATAGCGAGAAGGGTTATATGTTAGATGTCTTTCACAACGGTAAGAAAAAAGGACTAACTACTGGATACAGAATATTAGATAATCATTATAAGCTAAGGACATCAGAGTTAGATGTGTGGACTGGAGTTCCAGGCTCAGGTAAAACTATGATGGCTATGCAGATTATGTTAAACGCATCTGTATTGTACGGATGGAAATGGGGAGTGTTCTCGCCTGAAAATTATCCAGTTGGAGATTTGTTTGATGTTTTAGCAGAGATGTATATAGGTAATACATCAGACATGGACAAAGATAAAAGAATGACTGAGTATGAATACGAAACAGCTATTAACTTTTTAAACGAACATTTTTATGCTATATATCCAGAGGATGATTTTAGTTTAGATAATGTTCTTTCTAAGTTTAAACATCTTGTCATGCGATATGGTATTAAAGGATGTTTACTAGACCCATTCAATCAGCTTGACCACGAGTTCAAAGGTAAGGATGAAACAACATATATTGGAGAATGTCTTACTAAGATTCGTAGATTCGAGCAAGTTAACGACTTAAAGTTTATTGTCATAGCACATCCAAGGAAAATGGATAAGGATGATACAGGACTTCATTATAAAATGCCAACAGCCTACGATATAAGTGGCTCTCAAAACTGGTTCAACAAAGCAGACAATGTAGTTTGCATACATAGAAATAACCCACAAGATACCTTTGACACCTCAGTAAGAGTCAATATTCAGAAAGTTAAGTTTCAGAAACTAGTTGGCATACCTGGAGAGCAACTTTTAAAATTTGACAGGAGGTCGAATAGGTATCTTGATTTGGGTAACAGTTGTCCATTAGATAAGATTAGTTATACATACTCTGTTCTTATGGCACCTAATGGTAGTAGTAATTATTATACAAAATAAATATGGAAAAAGGATTTATAACTCAAGAAGAAATGGCCAGAGCAAACATTATGTTAGCCTTACTTAGAGCTTTTTGCGACTCTATAAACGAAATGAAAGGTCATCACAGACATGCTGTAAAATTAAAATACAACAGGTTAGTAAAGACTGCTAATCAATTTGTAAAAGAACTAGATAAGATAGGCGCACTCAATGATGGGTACATGGGAATATATAATGACATAAATAATTTACTATATGAGAAAGCAGATATACCAACTGGAGATGAAAGTGAGGTGGTGGAAGACAAGAAAAAATCCAAAGGGAGTAAAGAAAAGAGAAAAGAAAAGTAGAGATAAGATTATTGAGATAATAACTGTAGAAAATAATATAAGTAAAATGATGAGTGACAAACATATTCTTAGTAAAATAAAGTCTAATCTAGGGGTTTCATCAGATGCTAAAGTAGATATTGTTATATTAGACATCCTATCTCAAATACCACTAGGAATAAGTAATGATGTATACTAAATTTAAAAAAGATTTAATTGTAGGTAATGAGGGAGAGTGGAATATTGCTAACTTTTTCAAAAGCTACGGATTTAAAAATATAAAATATAATGATGATTATAGATGGGATATATGTATTACTAATCCATCAAATAATAAGGTATCTTACTTTGAAATCAAGACAGATGTATATAAAAGAGATACTGGAAATATGGCTGTGGAAATAAGATACAGAGGTAAGCCAAGTGGCATATCTCATACTGAAGCAGAATTTTTTGTATATTACTACAGAGACTCAGGGGATATGTATGTTATAAAATGCAGTGAACTTAGAGATTTAATAAAACAAAACATAGAAAAACTAAAAGTCGTAATGGGGGGAGATGATAATCAAAGTGAACTTGTTCTCATCAATAGAGATGATTACTGTAGTAACTTTCAAAAGTTTCATCACAAATATGAACAAAAAGATAAGGAATGCGACAGTATCTAAAAAAGGTAAAAAGATATTTCGCTCAAAGATTGAGTTGTTTACTTATAACGAGCTGAAGAAAAATAAAATACCTTTCAAATACGAAGAGGTAAGATTTGAAATCATACCACCTTTTAAGTTTGAGCCTGTATCTTTAGAGAAAAAAAAGAGCAGAGGTAGAAATATATTAAAAGAGGTTGGTAGTAAAGTAAGAGGAGCTACATACTTACCTGACTTTGTTAACTTGGAAGAAGGTTGGATAATAGAAGTTAAAGGTTTAAGAACAGAGGCTTTCAATCTAAGATGGAAGCTATTTAAAAAATACCTTGTTGATAACAAATTATTTTACGACCTTTACATGCCTGGAAATCAGGGACAAGTAAAAGAAGTAATTAAGATAATTAAGAAAAAATATGATAGGTAATGTATTTGGAGGTATACTAGGTAAAGTAGTTGACAATGCCGAAGGTATACTAGATAAAGTTATTACAACGGATAAAGAAAGAGATGAAGCTAAACTTCAGCTCAAGAAACTATTACTAGAGGCAGAAAAAGAAGCTTTTGCAAAAGAAGTAGAAGATAGAAAGTCTGCAAGAGATATGTATAAAGATGATGCTATTATACAAAAAGTATTAGCAACATTGTTTACGGTTGCTTACTTTGGTATTAGTTTTGTTATGTTTCAACATTTTGTTGGGGGCGTTATTAACATGGGAGAGTTTGAGATTAGTTTTATCTCTACAATATTCGGTGCTATGTCCGCCAAAGTAAATACTATTATAGATTTCTTCTTTGGAGGTAGCTCTCAAAAGAAAGATTCTGGTAAGTAGTAAAAGAGAAAACCCCCTAAAAGGGGGCTCTCCAACCGAAAACAAATGAAAAACATAAAAGTGTGGTCAGAACGACCACGAGAAAGAAATTATATATCCTTATAATTTATTATCACCTCTTCACCTTTCTCAAGGCAATCAGCAATAACAGGATAAATTCTTTTATAAGCTTGCGAAGACTGACCAATGAATCCGTCTTTTTGTACCATGTTATTATTTTGGGTGTCCCCCACAAGGAGGCAACCAGCAGTATGCTCATCTGTGTTTCCGCAGTGTATAAGAATAAAATCAAAGCCAGGAACATTATTAACCTGTAACATGCCTTTGTGGATTGAAGAGAATCTCTTCTGATACTTAGCGTGAAAACCACCTTCCTTGCGAAAGCCAATCTTATAAGTGCCAGCAGGAATACGAGTCTCACTATAAACCTTAGTGTCTCTGTGTTCATCTTCTAAAGTATATGCTAAAAACTTACGCTCAGATGTTACATCAAATAATAATCCTGATGTAGAATCCTCACCACTACTAAATCTTAATACCTCTAATTGCATTATCCTTTCTTCCAGTATGCGTATTCTAAAACACAACTAGCTGTATCAGCTCTAGCTTCTAAACCATTTGCATCGTTTACAGGAAAAAAACAAAACTCACCAGGACTTAGTCTTGCGTACTGTACGCTTGCCGTAGTTTGAAGTATAACAAAATTAGTTGTATCAGTATTTTTAGCGTAGAAGTAATATACTCCACTAATTGCTTCGTCTACTAACTCTTGATTGTCAGCAGTTGTTATGGTTTGTCTTGTTAAACCTCTGTTAGGTCCAGCATCATCTACTGTTAAAGAATCTGTAACAGTAAAGTTTAAAACATCAGATGTAGCATCTGTGCTAGCTAGTGTTAATGTTGGGGTTAATGTTGCCATTTTAAATTATTTTTTACAAATATAGTTATTTATTTACATATTTTGAGGTTTGATAAAGTCAAAAGATTTATTTTGTAATTCTTCTGGTTTTGTAATAGGTAGCCTTATAGGCTCATCTGAAAAAGCCTCTCTGTATTTTTTTATATACTCTTCAGGAGTTTTATTGCTTTGCTCTTTATTAGGTCCATATTTAGTTGGAAAAACTTCTTCTAAAGATTTACCATCTCTTAAAACATTTCCAAAGTATTTTCTAGCTCCTTGTCTTCCTAGGAAGTGAGATAACGCAGCAACCTCATCTTTAGTGAACTTGTCACCGATAACACTTTCATATTCTTTAGATAACTGAATAGCATTTCTATATAATCCTGGAACATCTTTTTTCATGGTTCCTTCAAATCTTTTTTCAAACAACCTGTCTTGAAGAGCTATATCTTTAGCAAAATCATCTCTAGTTAATTTTGACATTCTAGTTGGTCCTGGTAAATTTAATTCTTCTAACTCACTAAATCTCTGTCCGTATTTACCAGTGGCAGTGCTTTCTGGATTTATCATAAGAACACCATCTAAAGACTCAACTCTAGATATTCCTTTTTTTAATTTTTTTAACATATCAGATTTTTCATTTAATCCTCCTTGATTAAATCTTTTTACAAGCTTAGAGTTTACATCTCTTTTCTTTAGTCTAGACATATCTGCTGGAACCATCATTCCACTTTCAGCATTTCTAACCTTTCTGGCTAACTCTTTAGTGTACTTTGCTGATGGCTTACCTTTTCTAGTAGCCTCTCTTTTCTTTCTGTTTTCAGCAGCTTTTTGAGCTGGAGTCAAAGAATCTCTAACAGACTTAGGTAGATATCTATCACCCTTTTTGCCTGATACATTACCCCAGTCTTGTGCGGACCAATTCTTTAAGCTTTGCTGTGATTTTTTTAACTTTGCCATATTAACTAGTATACCCTCCTCCTTTCGCTTTATATCTAACAGCTAATAGTTGTGCTTTACGAGCAGACCACTTTCCTGGAGGTCCACCCTTACTACCAGCTTTTATTCTTTGGAATAATCTTTTTCTCATTGTAGGCTTAGTATAGTTACCAGCTTTATTTACTGTAGATTTACCGCCTCTTTTGTATTGTTTTACTAACTTCATAATATTACCATTTTGTTTTATCAGCCCAATAAGCAGCACTCATCTTACCTTTAGCTATATTTCTTCTGTGTCTAGCTTTGAAAGACTTTCTCTTCATCTTCATTCTTCTAGACTCGCCAGCTTTTGGCTTACCTGCTGTGCTAGCACCCTGCTGTCCGTATCTAATCAATTTAGTTCTATCACCCTCCTTAGCCATAACAACATGAGACTTTTTAGGATGATTAGGTGTACGCTTAGGAATGTTAAAGCCCTTTAGACCCAGCCTTTTCATTGTTGCCCTAGCAGCAGAGAACTTATCTTTTTTCTTTAATCTAGCCATTACTCTTGGATTCTGTTTTGCTCAGACTTCAAATTTAATAAATATCTATTAAACTTTGTGTCTCCAGGTTTGATTATTCCTACCTTAGTTGCATCTTCCATTAATTTAGACATCTCTGGAGATGGGTCTCCAAACTTTTTAGCAGTCTGTGTCATTAAATAATGAAAGGTAATTGCAGCAGCTTCTGGATTTCTTCCCTTTAGATTTTCTATATAAGCTATATTTGTAGGAACATTAAATTCTTTTTCTGTAGTAGCCTCTAATATTATATTAAGTAAGTTTTCTTTATCAGATTCTTGTAGTTCAACCTCATATCCCAACTTTAAATTAACTTCATTATTGTATATCTCAAAAAGATTATCTAGTATAGCATCTCTTTTATCTTCATCTGCTTTAGCAAACTCATCAGCTATAGTGTATTTTGTTCTAAACAAAACTGTATTTTTACCATTTTCTTTTAGCTTAGCCTTTTTACCAATAGATATAGTTTCATCTTGCACATATTCAGGAACAGAACGAACTACAGTTCTGTAAGAAGATTCGCCTAATTGCTCTAACCATCCTTTACCTATAGTTTTGTCAAACTCAACTATTTGTGAGTCATCCATACCTTCCGTTATCTCCTCATAAACCCCATCTATAGCTTGATAGTAAACATTGTTTCTTGGGTCTGTGGTTATCTTACCAACAGCAGCCTCTAGTCTAGCGGGAGACAAATCAAAAGCTTCTCCAATTTTTTTGTATATTTTTGATGTACCCTCATAATACTCTAAATAATCTGGCGTGTCTTCTTCACTATATAATCCAGTATATACTTGTCTATCTCTAAATGAGTCGTAGTTTGACCTATAAGTATTTAAAGCATTTATAATGGGTATGTTTGTAGCTAATTCAGTTATATCAAAACCTGACAAAGGCATTGACATATCCCAAGCTTTTCTAAGATTTGATTTATCCTCATCATCCATGAATAACGAAAAGTGTTGTTTTCCCTCGTTAGGATTTATGCCAGTCAAATACTGATAAGCCATGTCATCAAAAAATGTAGTAAAAGGAATCATAAAATGGTCTTTTCTAACTCTCATGTACTGTCTGTTACCGTCTTCATCTTTAGTGGGCAACATAAATATAAAGTTATTTATTTTTTCGTAAGGACTAATTTTATCGTAATCCTCTCTATACTGCATAATATTTCTAGCTGTCAAAGCCATAGCAGCAGCACCAAGCTGAGTAATCTTTATCATAGATTTACCTGGATTATCTTTCAGATACTTAGCTGAAACTCTAAAACCTTGTAAAGATGCGTTTAAGTATGGTATAACAGTATCTGCCTGCTTTGACCATCTTCCTCCTTTACCAAAGTCCATAGTTTGCCTAGAGTCATTACTAGCCATTCTCTCAATCTTTTCTAGCTCTTGAGCGTTAGGTTTTCTGCCGTTTATTTTTTCAAACTCAGCTGTTCTTTTAGTTATCTGTCTTGAGCGAACAGCCAAACGAACCATAAGCTCAGAGGTTTCACCAAACCACGATAAAGCGTTAAATACATTTTTAGATGACTTCTGAAATCTAGTATCACCCTTATTAATACTCAACTTACCTTGAGTTGTTAAAAAATCCATACCCATACCCTGAGATATAGCCTTTTGATATTGAGGTCCTCTTGTTATTGCATCTGGAAGTGTTTTAATTATGTCATAACCCATTTTAGCCATGGATATTGGTAAAACTGTACCGTAAGTATCTGTGCTCATTATAACATGAACAAAGTCTCGAGGGAAATTTGTAAGAGCAAACAAAGGATTTATACCTGTAGCAAATGTTTTTAGTATTTGAGAACCAGAAACCCATCTCAACCATCCTGGCAAATTTGCTGTGCCACCTTCAAAACTACCAGCCATCTCTTGGTCGATAGCCATACTAACTCTTTTACCATCTACATATACATCCATAGAAACATATCCATCTTTTAGAGGATTTTTACTATCTATAAGATATCCAAAGTCAGATATGTCTGTTCCTGTTCTGTTAGACTCGTTTATAAATTCTAATAAACCACCTCTAGCTCTGTTTTTAAAGGCTAATTTATATGTTCCAGCTATTTGTTTTATTATAAGGTCTGTTGCGTCATTATGCAAAGCCTTATCAGAGCCCTGGTCTAAAGTTTTTAAAGGTGCATCTAACTGGCTTACAGTTCCATCTTGAAACACTCCATCTTCTAATTTAGTTAAATGCTCTATAAACATTCTTGGAGAGTATTTTATTTGACTTAACCTATTGAATGTTTCTTGGTCTATTAATCCTTCTTCAAGTTTAAAATTTAAAAGATTATCAGTAGCTTCAAAATAAATGTCAGCTCTTTCTTGTGCTCTCTCGAAGTTTGGGTTATCAGCTGACTCCCTATCTAAAAATGCTTGAGCATCAGCAGAGCTTATCATTTGTCCATCGACTCCTACAGGATGTTTTAATCTATAAGGTATAGGAGCTCCATCTGTTTCTATGAGTCCTTCTGGAACAATCTCTTCTCCAAACATAAGATTATTTGATTCTGGGTCAAAAGTTATTCCCATTTTACTAGACAATGTATTGATTTTTTGTAATGTTTCGTTATAGGAATCTGTTCCAATCTCCATTTCAGACAGTTGTTTTATCAAAGCATCAGTTTCTAATTTCATATTATCGTAATGCTTATCTAACCCTATTATACGTTCAGCTTCTATTATTCTATCACTTAGGTCTCTTACATCTTTAGATATGTGAGATTTACCTATTCCTCCATCCATTTTTCCAACAACATCATCAGCATGAAGTTTTGCTGCGGCAGAAGCTCCGCTTTGTAATTCTCTATTTGCTATAGCCTCAAAAGCAGCCACACTCATGTCTGGATTATCTTGAGCTAATTTAATTAGTTTGTTTTTTACTCTTATATTCTCATCAAAACCTAGCTCTAATAATGTAAGTCTAACTTCTTCTAGAGTAATTTTTTTATTAGTCTTTTCGTAATCAGATTTTCTTTTTTTATCAGCACTATCCATTCTAGATGAGTCTCCATTTCTGTTAACTTGATTTTCCTCTGGCTCAGCTACACTCAAAATAATCTCGCTACCTTCTGAATCTAACTCATTCTCATTAGTTTCGACTATACCCTCTTCGTTTCTATTTCTCATAGTTGTGGTAGCAGAACTAGATACGTTGTTGGGTTTGTCTGAAAATAGACTTCTAAAGTTTGTTTCGTCAAATATTTCTTCCTGTGGCTTATTAGCTTTTATATAGGCTACAGCCTGGTCTATAGCTTTCTTTATACTAACTCCAGCTTGAATAGACTTTCTCATTATAACTAATGCAGCTTTTACCGTAGCTGTAGCTAAGAATGGGTCTGAGTATCCTAACTCATCAATATTTTTTTCAAAAGATTCTATCTTTTTTATTAATTTATTTGTATAACTTTCTTGTATTTCAAGAGTCTCAATATCAGCTACTCTTTGCTCTACAGACTCCATACCTTCTACAGGAGTACCAGTGCCACCTGTTCTTATCTCCTTACCTCTTTCTAAATCAAAGTAAGACTCTTGATTATATTGTATAGCAAGTTTTTGTGCTGTAGTAGCATCTGACATAATAGCTGTAACATCTAAATAAGATATACCCGTTTCAGGGCTTGTGTATGTTCCTACTGCTAAATTTTTATTTCCATCAAGTATATCTTTGTGCTTCTCTTTAAAAGCTGCGATTTCTTCTTTGCTAAAAGTGCCCTCTCCTTTCTGCTTTGTTACTGATAGGTCAGGGAATATACTTACAGCAAACTTCTTTTGACCAAATAAATTACCATCTGAATCGTTAAAAGTAGTACCGCCTTCTACAGTTCCATTCTTTGTCATCTCCATGTTAAGCTGAAACTGCTCTTCTAAAAGTTCTGGATTACCATACACATACTTTCTATCGTTTGTAACTTTTATATCGTTAGTTACATCACTAAAGTCAGATGTGTTAACAGTATTTTTAATCTTCTTTTTTCCATCAGAGCCTATGAAATTTATTGTTCCTGAATCATACATAGTTTTTAGAACGTTCTCTAACTTAGCTCTTTCCTCACTCTGAACATCATTGTTAAAGTCGTTGATAGCTTTTTGAACTTTAACATCAGACATTC
>CESK01008342.1_pt1 | contig 16511 bp, 16 predicted proteins | sample 531091 | NCBI WGS metagenome assembly CESK01 (sample SAMEA2621271, study PRJEB7988) | marine metagenome | biome: marine biome (ENVO:00000447); feature: surface water layer (ENVO:00002042); material: "saline water (ENVO:00002010), including plankton (ENVO:xxxxxxxx)" | depth 5 m
ATTGACATACAACTCTACTGCTGATGGTCTTACTGCAGCTACCACATGTATGAGTGGTCTGTGATTTTTGTTCAGGTCAGTAGCATCGTCACTACCACTGACGAATCTGTTGTACGAGTCCTGTATCCCCTGATACTCTATGTGGGGATAGACGGTTCCCTCGTATCTGTTGGACTCCTCATTCGCCGTGGTTAGTGTGACAGTTGTATCTCCTTGGTCTCCTGTAAGATGCGCTACGAACACCGCAGGGCCGGGTGTGTCTATGTTCCCTAGTGATAGCCTGAACTGTCCCTCCTTCTCGATGACTGTCCCACCGCAGTCTGGTATGACCCATGCCTCGATTGTGATGTAACCGTTGAAGGCTCCAGATGTAGCTCCTTGTGACCTGTATGAGAGGGGAGCGTCGGGTGAGAGGATGTTCCTAACATCATAGGTATCTTGAGTTGTCTTGTCACCTAGCGTAGAGAAAGCACCCTCGGGCACCACGATGCTGTCAGTGATACCGTTGAAGAACATCGCATGGTTCTTACGGGTAATTACTGTCACTAATTCTCCTCCATCAAGATAGTATCATGTTGTCTATCGGCGCAAATATCAAGTTGAACGAGTATACAGACTCACCAGCATCGTATGTGATATCGAGTTTCTGTACTGCTCCTTGGATACCTTTACGCTCATCCTTCAAATCCATCTCGACACTTGCGGGATGGTCATTGCCCTCCGATGTCTTTTCCTTGCCGTAGTAGAACCCAGTGGGCATGAAGAAGTTACGCGCGACATACAACTCGCCATTCTCTGCTTTTATCGTAGAGTTGTACGGTATCTGTATGCCAACTATGTAGTCCCTCAGGTCGTTTCTGTCTCTGGCTTTTCTCTTACTTTCTTTCACAGCAATTTGAGAGAGGTATTTACCTCTTCTAGAACTGTTGTTGATTACACCATAAAGGTCCTGTACCTTGTCACCTGCTGATTTTATGTTTTTGTCCGACCCACCTGAGAACTTCCTTATGATAGGGTTGACAAAATATGCACCGGCGTTAGTACCAAGAGCAAAATCAGGCGTAATAATGGCCCTAGCGGTGGTCAGACCAGTAGTAGCCATTGTGATACTCACAAGCGTACTAGCATCTGATAATGCACCACTGGAAGTCGCTTTCTTACCACCGTTTGTGGGGACCGTAGCAGTGTACTTGGATGAGAGTTGTGCGTTGATGTACGCAGCGACACCCGTGGCAATCTGCTCAGGTGTCGCATCACTAGTGTTCACTAATACCGTGGGTGTGCTACCAGCGCCACCATTAGATGAATAGGCAGTGGCACCAGCACTAGCAGTGTTTGTGAAAGTTATCAAATCTAACGTGGTACTTGACTTAGATTGTATTCTAAGAATACGTCCCAGTAATCTCGTTAAATTGTCAGATGTGGCCCAAGAGATAGCTACAGCGGTTTGAGTTCCGCTTCTGTCATTTATCCGATGACCGAAGTCTATGGTAGCAGAGTGTGCTGCTTCTGGCGTACCGTCCCTGTCATCACTGATTACGCCCTGAATGTTGATGAAGGCCTTATTTATGTTCCAATCCATTCCTATTCTTCTGCTACCAGTCCAAGGTAAAGCTGAGCCACCGACTTTCCTTGTCGTGCTTAGAACCATGCTAGTAGCGTCTAACTCAATGAGCCTTCCATTCTCTTGAACCAGTCTGATGGGAACGGCCTTTGCCATCAACCATACCTCCCACTCATTGTTCCCCCACCAACACTGCGTGCAAGTTCTTGTTGTATTAAGTCACCAATCTCTCTAGCTAACTCTCTCTTGTCAGTAGCATCGGTGATACCACTAAGGTTGAATGTCATCTCAAAGTTATACGACACACCGCCAGATACGGCTGTACCTACAGTAGTGCCACCGCCTCCACCGCCACCACCTGTAACGAAATCCTTTACACCACCGACTACAGATGCTCCAAAGTCAAATATACCTTTTAGAGCACCGCCAATCGCATCGAATATTTTACCAAGGGTATTGTCGTAGATACTACTCATTACACCCGTAACAGTGTCCCAAGCGCTACTAATCGTATCAAAGACAGTGCTAGCAGCATTTTGCATCCCCTCAAATAATGCTCCAAAGGTAACATCCCAAATAGTGGACATAGCACCCGTAACCATGCCCCATAGAAACTCAAGGCCATCAAATGCGATTTTAGCACCAGTCATCAGACCTTCAAATAGATTACCAAATGTCATATTCCATGCCGTCTTGGCATTCTCTAGCGCTTTGCCCCATTCACCAGTGAAGAGATTGAACCAGAACATCATGCCGTTCTTCATGAAGTCCCATATCGGCATAACCACCCCGTTCCATATTGAGACGATTGCATTGGTCAAAGGCTCAAATGCTTCTTTTATGAAATCAAACGCATCAACTGCCTTATCTCTAGCGAAAGCAAAAGCCTGACCCAACGCTGCACCTATACTCGATGCGACGCTACCTAGACCAGTCATTATTGAACTGATTCCGCTCAATGCAGTCGTCATGCTGGCGAGTTGATTGAGGACACTGCCTATTCCCATTAGAAGTCCTCCTCCATCTCAAGGAATGTATAGTCGAACTCAACAGTGTCATCGCTGTCTGATACCTTTTGCCTCTTCTGCTCTAGCTTCTCTTCTTCATTGATTGCAAGAGCCCAAGATAGGGATTGTCTGAAGATTGGTTCGCTCATGTTGTAGACCTCGTGTAGTGATATACTGTAATGTTTCGCCACGATATAGGCGAACAGTTGCATCTGCATTTCTAAATCTTCTGAAGACTCTATTCTTCTTTTCTTTAGAAACTGCCGAACTTTCAACTGTTCGCCTTCGTAAAACCCCCTTGCATTGCCTCCGCCAACTCATCTGGCTTAGGTAGTAGTGCTGCTATCTGCTGACCGACGTATGCGTTTAGGTTCATCATATCATCAACAGTCAAATCGGGGTTTGTTCTTACAACCCACTCTGAGAATGCGTAACGCCAGTATCCATCTAGATTCAAAGAAACGTCATTGCCTTCCATAGAAAACATGCTTTGCGCTGCTTTTTGCACGTCAAAGAACGTAATTTCTCTTATCCAGACTTCCATCTTCATGTCTGGATTATCGCGGTCTGCACTAACTTCGTGCCTTTGTTCACTCTTCCTCGTAATTAGGTGATTCTTGTCTACTATCGTCATGTTGTGTCACATCCTCGGTTGCAGCCTCTTGCGAGGGGGCATCCAGCGTCACATCAGTAGCCTCTTGCGAGGGGACGTCAGTTTCGCCTTTGGTCGGTTGGTCGACTATACCTGCGTCATGGTGTCGGAGTCTTAACACTACCTCAGATTTAGTGCCTCTGATGGTTATTCCTCGCTCTTTGCATAACGCCTGTAGCTCGCGCACGGTGAATGAGTTGTAGTCTATCTCTCCCCCGAATGGATTGTCCTTGTCATCGATTACGGTTTCTTCAACGATAACCTCTTGAGGAGCCTCCACAATCTCTGCTTCCTCCTCCTCTTCCTCAATCTCCTCGACTCTCTCCTCAGTATCCTCAACCTCTGCCTCTTGTTCGGGCTGGACACCATCATCAATCTCCTCTATGAACTCCTCTTCAAACATCTCCTCTATGGCTTCTGCCACATCTGATACTCTCTCTTTCAGAACATCGAAGGCTGCATCTACCCAAGATGGGGTTTCATCTACAACTTCATCTATGTGTCTGTTTCTTATTCTCTCCATCACTATGTCATCAACTGAGCTTCTGCTAGATTGAGTGAGCAAACCCTCATGCCACTCTTGCTTGTATGTAGTTATACCATTGATATCCAATAACCACTCAACGTATTTGCTGTGTGGATGTCTACTATAGTACTGAACCCTCTTAACTGGTTTTGGTTGTAACATAGTATCCCTCAGGCATGAATAACGGTATCTGTTGCGATGACCTTTATTGCCTTTGGTAATATCTTCAACTTTGCTCTTAGTGGCCCCTTGTCCTCTGGTATCGGTAGAGGTGCCTCAACAATGTAATAATCATCAATGAGTATGTCAATGCTTTCTGCTGTACCGCTGGATACGACTTTGTTGAATGAGAGGCGTATCATGTCAGAATCTGTCTGTGCCGCCTCATCCGTATCATCAAAGTTTTCAACTGCTCTTCGCATGTTGTGATAGAATAGAGGGTCGTCTACGATTATCTCCATCTCCAAGTCATACTCAGTCTTACCCTCAACCGCCAGCGTAGGGTTACGTGTCCCTGCAAATGGAACTTGGTCAGTGGCAGCGTTGCCTATGTTAGCAGCACTGATGGTATAGTACTGCTGGACTCCGGTCTTGCCGTTTAGAGTGAAAGATACTACTTGCCCTAATTGGGTGCCTAGCATGCTTATGTTGCCGTTGTAGAACATGAATGGTTTCTGGGTGCCCTTCTCTATACCAGATTGCTTTCTCTTGACTTCCGTGTTAGCGGTATCCTCAAACAATCTGTGAGTGTTGTACCTGTCACCGGGGTTGGTTGACTCCAATCTACCTGTATCAGTGTAACATAGTGCAGAGTCAAAATTCACAGTCATACGCAATGCAGCGTCTGTGTCAGCATTTAGGGAGAAGTCTTTGACCTTACAACCCCTGAATACGCGAGTTAGTTGCTTTGAATCCGTAGTACCACCGTCAAATGTACCAGCATTGCTGTCTGCATCCCTTCTTCTGACGCTTACTTCCATTGCAAAGGAAGGAACAGTGGTGCGTGAGAAGAATAGGTGATTGACAGGATTGGACAAGGCACCAGTGGTTTTGTTTCTGTGTGGACTACCATTGCTTGAGTCTGTCTGGTATCTGGCGAAATAAACTCTGGCATTATTGTCATATGCGTAGTGAAGAGGGTCATCCAACCAGACCTTTGCATCACCGCCGGACATGCTTATTGCCACTATCCTTCTGACCTCTTCCTTGATTGCTTTGTCAATTATCTGAGTGGCATTGACTGCTGGCCATGCATCTGCTGCTAAATCTCCACCAACACCAGTGTCTCTGTATGTTTGAACATCGACTCTGTCGACCGTGTCGCTAGCACCATCGATGAAGATGTAGTCGCCTATCTTCAAATCAGCACCACTACCACCATCCGCTGGTATTCTGGGATTGGTGCTGCCACTGCTATCGAAGGTGATGAATGATGTCCCAGCCTCGGTTGCCGCTGCTAATTGATACGTATCACTGGCATGGCCCTGTTGTCTAACACTGTCAGCATTGACAACCTCTTGACCCAAGCAGTAGTAGAACCATCTACCGTTGTGTATGTTGCAATCGAAAGAGCCTCCCACATTAGTGAACCTGCCGGGAACCTGCACTGCTACATCACGACCAAGACCTACCACGTGATATCTCTTGAGGTCAACTTTGGTCTCAGGGAGTGAGACTGTGCTTACCAGTCCAACGAATTGGTCAGTCAAGACACTCTCAGCAGATGCATTAGCAGCATCGGCATGAGCCATGTCAACGTCGATATTGGGTGTTGCGTACGGTAGAATGGTCATCACGTCGTTCGACTCAGAATCCTTGTCAGCAGCACTATGGTCGGTTTTCAGTGCTGGTGTTATTGTAATCTCAGTCTTACCATCATTGTCATTGTTAGCGTCGTTGGCGACTTCCTGCTTGATGATTGTGAACATTCTGCCACTGTTGCCGTAATCATCATCCTGTGAGAAGTTGGAACTCCCAGACGCTATCGAGAAGATGACTTTGCTACCGACTAGCATACCGTTTGGAAACTCAAGTATGCCACTGTTTACTGGTGTATCTGCGACACCACCGCTAAGAACGATTACACTGGTGTCTTTAACCAAGTCTTGATGTGGTGCGTTAGATGCATTAGCGCCAGTTTCAAAGGAAGCTGTGAACTTGAAGGAACCCGCATAGTTGTGCTCTAAGCGTATTGCAGACTCGTGCCCGAACGTTACTTCGGACAAATCTCCACGATAAACTGTCGACGGCATGGCTTCCTCTCACCTCATGGGATTAACTCTGCAAAGATAACAACTTCTATCTGGAAGGTCATTCTGAAGAGTTTCTTGCTCCTATCTGACAAATCCGTGCGAGTTTTGTACACCAATCTGTCAAAGTTGACACCGTCACCTTTTCTCTTCAAATGAATACATCTTCTCAACTCGTTCTCCATTTTCTGAAAATGTGTACGACTCCTCATAGTTCGCATGTCTACGGTGATGTTTATCCTAGTCGTCACGAAGTCATACAGCAACTCAGGGGTCTCCTCATTGTGCGCTGTCTCAAAAACGAGTAGGAAGTCAGTCTTATCCAAGTCCAGACGCTTGCCTCTCTCAGGTCCGGTCTCGGCTATATCAATGATAACAGGCTTGTAGTTGTCAGTGTTACTTCTGCTCCAGTTATCACTGAGCACATCAACCACAGCATCAATGCCTTCTTTGAACGTCGCTACCATGATTAGAACTCCATGAACTCCTTCTTCTTTCTCTCACGGTCGTAAGCATCGTGGTCGGGAACAATAGTCCCTCCCTCGTTTCTTAGTTTATACTCAGTTAATATGGGAGATTCAGTCATCATTCTTCGATTAACCCTATCTTGCAATAGAGCTTCATCCTCAAATGATAATTCATCACCATCAAGACCTCTCTCAGTTCTTTCTACAGCCTCCCTGTAGTCGGAACCTTCTGTTACTGCTTTCTGTATTTCCTGCTGGACATCACCACTGCCTAGTGCAGCATCGAGTGTCTTCTTCCACTCAGCATAAACAAGTCTCTCCATTTCCTTACTCAAAAGAAATCACCTCTATGTATCTAGGTAGAGTCCTATCAATGTCTTGTCTGTATAGTTGTATCTTAGACGACAGGTCAACGTTCTGTGTTCCCTCTGGTATGAGGACGCTTCTGTCATCGCTTAGCAGTAACTCGATGGCCACCATTTTGGTGCATACGTCCTCTATTGCCTTCTCGACGTATCGCTCACCATAGACATATGCGACCTTGATTGCGTTCCACTCGAAAAATGGATATGAGTTGTTAAAGTAGACTATACCCATCTCATGGTCTACCCAGTAATCTCTGAGCCTTGCTCTGTCACCACTAGAACTACCACCTTGCAAGTCGACCTGTAGTATGTTTTGTGTCACAGTGAGACCATTCAAATCGTCTACGGAAGAGCCTACGACAGAAGCACACCCAGTGAATGTCGTGGCCGTCTTGCCTGTGTATCTAATAGCCGTATCACCAACGGATAGAACTCCAGCAGAAACAAATCCAGATGTCGAGTTAACAGTTAAGACAGTCGTTGTGGCATTGCTGACAGTTGCAGTTCTTGTCTGCACTTGGTCCAATTCGATATTGCTGTCTGTCACAACTATGCTACAAGTTTCGCCAGCCTGTGTAGACCTCATGCTACTAATCTTAATCTGCCCACTACCATAATCAGCGTTAGCAGTAGCTAGGAATTCATTGTGAACACCGACATTCGAAGTGCTACCCTCCAAGGTAAACGCTGGACTAAATTCAACTGCTGCTTTACTGACTCTGTCTTCCTTGTTGATTAAGTCAGCAAGATTCTGTGCTGTAGTTATCATGTCGAAATCTGCTCTCCATTGCCCAGTACCAGTACCTGTTGTGAGTGTAGCGGCAGTACCATTACCGGGTGACATCACAATCGAACCAGAAAGCGAACGTGGGTCATCTGGTATCTTGATACGAGCCTCAGCAGCGCCAATCTCTCTGTAGTCATCGCCTTGCCACAGTTCTATACGTAGTAATTGTTGTATGTTCCTAAATAGAAGAGGAGCTGTACCAACATAATCAGTGTAGTATCTTCGCCTGTATGGTTTGTAGGTGTCAAAGTTGATGTACTCGGCAGAGACAAGATTAGGTCTCCATGAGTTGTGAGTCGTATTGTCTATTCTATCCTGTGCGCGAAGAATTAGCTCCTTGACCTTATCATACGTAATGCCTCTGGTGCTTCCGTTAGTGAATGATGCTTTATTCTGTACGAATGGATTATCAGCAGTTTGGTAATCAGTGTCGGTTATCGAATCAGCAAAACCAAGTCTAACTCCATTTATGTTTGAAGTTATAGTGGTAATTACCCTTTCCAAACCTAGAGGGTCAGCGTCACTGTATATTAGAATCGTATCTCCTACTGCAAATCCTATGTTTCTATAATCAGTGCCAGTAACAAAGACTCCTGTTGAACCAGCGTCTGCTGCCATTGCTACTGCTTCTTGAGGACCTATCTCTAACAAATCAGCAATTTTCTGTGGCGTAGTGTATGCAAGAGCATCAGGGTCAAGGGGTCTTGTCTCAGGTTCACCCGGACTGAATACCTGTGGCATTAGAGCCTTGCCTCCTCATTTCTAGTTGCTAAATTATATTCCATTGGTCTGCTACAAGAACCACAAGTCTCTCTCCACATAAAATGAAGGAAGCCACAGTGCTTGCATCTTGTACCAGAACCTATGTTAAGTATGTCAGCGACGTCTTTGACGCGCTTGTTTTGTTTCTTTACAGTACCCTTCAGAGGGTTGGGGTTATCCCCAACCACTCCATCGTCGTACTTTATGTCTGAACGTACGTTTTGTTTCTGTGCTCTGGATATGTCTTCGATATCAAGTTCTCTCAATTCGAAACCCATTCATACCCCTCACCATCAAACGTATGTCACCAGTATGTAGATATTACCCAAAACCGTAAACGGGTCCGACGCTATCAGGCTGGTAGTGCTTGACGCATCGCCCAGCGTACCTACAGCAGTTGCTATGGTCGTTGACAGCGTGGACGTGTCAGTGAACTCCTTCGGTGAGAAGGGTCCAACGACTTTGTACTTCGGTGTTAGGTTAGCCATTTAGGTCACCGCCTTAACTGCGGTGTCCCATAGCGAACCATGTGCCGTCTTGCCCGTTTACGTTCTGGATGACTAGTGAGGTGCCGTTGATGAGTGCGAACACTCCATCGACTCCTGCTCCAGTTCCAGCAGTTCCGCTTCCCGCAACTGCGTTGCATGCTACTATGTCGGCTAATAGACCAGATAGGTCGATAGTGCCTCCAGCGTCGCTTCCGCCGTTGGTAAAGGTTCCAGTAACCATTAGTAGGTTACCCATTGTGTGTGGTCGTGTATCAATTGTACTTTCAAATGCCATTTATTTATTCCTCCTTTATTGTCTCCTCGACTGGTTCTTCGACGATTTCTTCTACTGGTGCCTCTTCTACTACAGGCTCCGGTACGACTACGGGGGCAGGTGGGTTAAGGACCTTGTCAACCAGACTCAATAGTTTGGTCTTAGTTTTGTATCCTCCACCCACGCTGCTTCCGTTATCTTCAAGCCATTTGATGATGTTGGCTCTTGTCCAGCCATCATCTGGCAATCCGTCTCCGTCCAAGTCAATGTGGACTCCCTCGTCTCCCTCAATCAGAAACACTGTGTCACTGATTTTCCTACGGAATTCGTCTAGCCATTCCTGACTGACTTCCCTCTTCTGCCCACGAATGAATGCCGGGACCTTTGGGTCCGGGCTCTTCCTCTCGTAGAAGGGTCCTTTGTAGGTCATGTGGGGCACGAAAGACCACCTCAGACTACCACTAGCAGTAATTCTGCTCCAGTCGTGTCGTTGGTAGTACCATCAGTTGTCGCTTCTATGTCGAAGGTCAGTACAAGGTCGCTGGTTTTTACCACTGCAAAGTTAGCAGTTGCGTCCGCGTGCTGTCCTACTACTGTTAGGATTTTGCTGCACTCGCCGCTTAGGGTTAGTGTTTCACCCTCAGCTAGAGCACTGTTCATCGTAACAGCTAGAAGTCTTGGACTCCTTCTGTTCGCTACCTGTGTGTTTGATGCTGCGAAACCACCAAGGTTACCGGGGTAACCGTCGGTTGATTGTCCATCGAGCCATAATGTCTCGCTTTCGTCGCTACCAGCCCATAGACCAAGGTCTAGGTTGACCGTGGTAGTTGCGCTGCCGCTTGTTGTGTATACTATTCCTCTGTGTGTTGTTGCTGCCATATCATTTCACCTCTTTATTATCTCCTCTGCAACCTCACTTTAGGTCACGAATACTCCCTTGTGCGCCGAAGAAAGTGGTCCATATCTCACCCATGGTTCGGTATAGTCCCTCTTGACCCAATCTGTTGATTGCGAATGGGTCACCAGTCTCGATTCCACTCTCGAAGTACTGCGTTGGTATTGCAGTGCTAAAGTAGAGGTAGTCTGTATCTAGGTAGTAAATCTTGGATAGGTTTCCGTCGTCGTCCATGTCCTTGGTTGGGATGATTGGTACACCGTTGTATGTTGCGACGATGAATCCGGCTTCCATACCGGGAACACCCTTCACACCGTTGTAGGTTGGTGTAACTCTCTTCTCTTCCATGAACCTCTGCTGAGACTGTAGTAGTTGCTGTAGTCTCATTAGAGTGTCGTATCCAGTTAGCATGACCTTGGGGTTTCCACCACGCTCCCAGATTTGCTGGAACAATGTGTCCAGTTGGTCTAGGGATAGCGTTCGGTCAGTGCCACCGCTGTCACAGTTGACTTCTGCGTCAGACCATGAGTTAGCGGACCTGTCGATGCTGTATAGGTCCATATCTGCGTCTGCGCTCACGTGAGTTGTACCGCCTCCCATTGCTGAGTGGCTTGCAGTAACTCGGTCTAGTGACTCGAAGTTGTTTGCTGCTGGTGTGTCGACGTCTGTTAGAAGCATCTTGTTGACCATCTCTGCGTGGTGCTTACCCATCTCTTCCTTTAGGACTGCTCGGATGTCTCCCAATCCGTCGTCCCTGTCTGCTAGGAAGATAGCTGTCTCAGACATATCGAACGTGTGTGCGATAGTCTTTGGCTTTGCAGCGATGTGCTGGAAGGTAGGCTTCACAGTGTCTGGTAGTATTGCATTCTCAGCTACACCACCGTGGACTACACCTGCGTTAGGCTTGTCTGTGATAACTCTCCAACCACTCCTGTCCCAAGGTCTCTTGGGTAGGATGCTGAAAGCGTTGAACTCTTGGTTTAGTTGCGACCAGACCTTGCGACCGTAGATTGCTTGGTATGTACCAGCAGTCGTGGACAGCATAGGACTGTCAGCCTTGAGTAACTCGCTACCAGAGTAGGAGTAACCCATTGCGTTTCCGGCGCCATAGTAATAGCGCTCCATGTCAGTTATTGTTCGTACGTAATCTCTTGCCATATTTTTTCACCTCTTATTTACTCCGGGTTGAATGCCCTTGTAGCCAGATTGTGGACTTCACTCCATGACATTCTGGCTAGGTCTTCTGTTGAAGGCACGCTGACTGCTGGCTCTGCTGACTTTTGGATGGTTTCTCCCACCTGTGGTACAGTAGCGCCTGCTTCGATTCTCTCAGTCAGTGCTTCAATTGATTTCTGTAGGTCTGCTAGAGGTCCGCGTGCATCATATGCTGCGGCTTCGGCTTTTGCGATTTCCTCTTGGCGCTCGTTTGAGTAGCGAGATGCAAACTGGCTCTCAAGGGTTCCTCGGAACTCCTGCTCTAGTGCAGCAGCCTTGTAGACCTCGTATGCGGCCTCTACATCTGCTTCACTAACAAGTGCTGGGTCTAGGTAGTCGGATTTCTTGACTTCCTTCTCGCCACCACCAGTGCCTAGTTTTCCTACAGCACCGGTTGAGGGGGAGCCACTTTCCTGTGCTCGACCTTTTACTTGACCACCGAAGTAGTCAGCACCGTCTCCAATGGACTCTGGTGTGGAACCCAAATTTGCTTTGTTGAGGTCATCAAAGTGCGCTCTTGCACCATCGATGTCCACTCCACCGCTCTTTAGGGTGTCTTCCATCCAGTTAAGGTACTCGGAAGTAATGACATCTGAGTAAGCATCAGATTTCTTGGCGTCATCGCCATACATCATCTTGTCTTTGTCGTCTTTCTTGTCATCGGCTCCCTTGTGCATGCCTTTCTCGTCCATGTCCTTGTCCTCTTTCTTGCCTTCTTTCTTGCTTTCCATGTGCTCTTTCAATCCTTCAGGCATGGCACCCTTCTCCATAGAGTCGAGCCTACCTTCTAGACGAGAGAGTACATCGCTCATCTGTTTCATCATGTCGTCATTTTCTTCTGTCATGTTTATGTCTCCTTTATCTTCTTTTAATATGCTAAAAGTTGCTTCTGGGTTTATTCCTTTTTCACAAATAGTGATTTCGTGTAGTTCAAGTTTACTGATTTCTTGGTAGTCGCCCCTTTTTGGGTCCGATTTCCTCATTCGCTTGAATGCTTGGCCTCCGATGCTGAATCCCCTTAGACTTCCCTTGCGTATTTCCGCTGAGACTTCCTTGGCCTTCTCGATGTCATTTCTGAGTTGTACTATAACAAACATCCCGACATCATCGACTTCGCTTTTCCATAACCTCCCTTCACTATCCGTATAATTAGGAACAACTTCTCCGACTTGTATATTTGAGTGCGCTAGTTGGACGTTTCTGTATTTTGGGTCTTCCATAAATTTGGAAAATGCGTCCTTCAATGCCCCCCTTGTAATTATATCGCCCTGCTTGTCAACCAACTCAACACTGGCGTAACCAGCGACAATGAGGTCTCTTCCACCTTTGAGGAGGGAAATCGACTCATCTCTTCTGAGTAGTTGCTCACTTAGGACCACTGACTCTGCGTTGGTTTGTCATACTACTTATACCGCTCGCAATACTAACTGCAAGGTTTCATGCATCCAAATCGTTGTACTGCTCTTCCTTTTCCTTCTTTTCTTTAGGCTTCTTAGGATAGTCAGATGGCTTTTCTGGGTCTTCTTCAGGTCTTTCCTTCATGTCCCAGTCGGGTATGGCGTGCTCAGAAGTTAGACTAGTTGGTCCTCTAGGACTAGCTATATCAGAACCAACGTCTATTCCCAACGCCCTACCACCACTCATAGGATAATGACCACTGCCTGCTTTTTCCAAAGCCTCCAATGCTTTCTCCATTATCAACAAGGCCTTCAAGGTGTCTTTTGGTTTCAACAAAATGTTCTTGTCTTTCTTGGGTTTTAGCAAACCACCACTCTGATGTTCTATTCTACGGGCACGCTCATCAGTCATACCTTCTTTTGCATTGTTTTCATCCCAGTCTGCTCTATTTGCATTTGTAGCGAGATAATCAAACTCTTTCTTTTCCTTTAGTAAATCATTGAAACCTTGTCGCCAATAAGGTTCTAGACTGTTAGCGAGTCTTAGAGAGTAATCTGACTTGGTTATACTACCTATAGCAGCCATTGGATTTACAGGCTCGTTATCGACTATCTCGTACTTGACTAAATCCTCTGGTAAATGTATTACAAAGTGACCTCTATCGATTTCCATAGCGAAGGGAATGTGTATATTTTCTGCTGCCTTTGCAAGCAAAACCCACTTTGGATGCCTCTCCTCTCCTTTCATGTACGTAGACTTAGCATCCCTCAAGAGTAATTTTTGCCCATCACCACCGAGGTCCTTGATAGCATCCTCGAAACCAACCTCATCAGTAACACGTATGGATTCGGGACTAGGGACATGAACAGGCTCATGACTTTCGAACTGTCCCCTCAGTAACTTGACTCGCTCTCTAGTGGTAAGGTCAGTGACATCCGTCTCCTCATACAGCATTATGTCGTTTATGTGCAAATCATCACCAACTATAGTGCAATCAATGACATAGTCCCTCTCACAGACCTTCCTGAGTGATGCCCTCATCTCATCATCGACACCGACTTTCTCGCCATCCTCATCAGTGATATCTATTCTTTTTCCCTTTCTCTTGACTTTCACTCTCTTACCATCGTGATACTTTGATATGACCCACTCACCGGTAAAGCCCCGTAGTTGCTCCATGTCCTCAATCTCAAATATTCTGTGAAGCGGGTCAATGAGTGGCAGTTCCTTGGGAAGTTCCGCCTTCAGCATTTTTCCAACCTGATAGAAATCATCAACCGGTGCCATACCGGTGCTCTGGTTTATACTCGTTTGGTTGTTTTGCAAAGCAGAGAGTTGTGATAAACCGGGACTGGAAAGCAATTCATCGACATACTCCGGATTGTCTTGAAAGAGAGCCTGCATCCAAGGCACGCTGACTGAGTTTAGTAATTGCTCATTTGGCATGTTGACACCAACCGCAGGATTACCTTGTGAGTCAAACTCGTGACCGATGGTCGGCGACATGCGGTATCCATGGTCCATCATACCTGAGTTGAAAGCCGGGACCACTGTGTTGCCCTCTAGACTGGATACTGGTCTTATTGGCACGGTCATTTTACCATGGACTGGTTTTGTCACACCACCAGCACTGGCATCTTCCAAAGGACCGGATTGTCCCTCGTCAAATGTGTAAATGCTGTTTGACAGTGCTTGATGGTATCCTTTTGTTCTTTTTGATGAGGCCCACATGGGCAAAGCGCCTCGACTTGCTTTACCTCTAGGGGGTAATGGATGAGGATGCATCTGCAACCCATAGGTCGTTAAGTCACCTCTGGACCTAAGCGCTGATTGTCCTAACTGACTGAGCACGTTCATTGCCCCATACTCAGGGACTCCTCTGTTTAATGGGACAGAGTCTTTGGAAAATGGATGCTCCTCGAAATCTCCGATATGCTCCCTCATTGGTCTGTCTATGTTCTTGAACTCTGAGAAGTCTCGACCGGCGATGTCTTCACCCATGCGTAGTATCTGTCCAAATGTAGCAGCTTTAGTGGGACCAACTAGTTTACCCAGCATCTCCTCAACTTGTGACCTATGGGCATCGTTGTCACTGTCTGGCATCTCAAGTACCTTCATAGCCTCATCAACACTCATGTCAGGATTCAACTCAACAGCGTTATCCCTAAGTGTGGTTGCTAGTTGCTTGTGTGGAGACTCCTGTCCTCTGTTTTGCAGTACCTGCTCCAGACTGTCCCTTGTCTCCTCTTTCTCATGATAGCCCATAGTAGAGAGGTCATGATTACCGTCCACCATTAAACCACGACTAGCGTCATAAGCCAAGCGCATGATGTTAGCCATCGCAGTGACAGGGTCGTCAGTGTTGAAGGCATCAGGGTTCTCTTTGAGTATCCCCGGTAGTAACTTAGTTCTGGCGTATGCTGCTTTTGCCATTAAGTCAGCCTCCAGTTTTTCGGAAAAATCTCTGGCATTTCTATCAAACAGTGCACCTCCACTACTGCCACCAGAAAGTTGACTCATCTCTATATTTTCTTGAGCGGCTCTAAGTCGTTCCATGTCACCCCTGAGAATTCTTAATTCCGCCTGTCTGTTACTCGTAGGAATCTCACCGGATTCGATTTGGCTGATACGGGCCTCTACTTCCAGCATCTCACTTAGGATGCTTCTAAATTGTTGAGTTTCATCAATATTCTTCTTTTCACCAACTAACGCAAGATAATCAGTATGACGGTCAGGCCTTGGTCCTAAATCTGGATTATTAAGTAAATCTTCATGAGTGTTTACAAGTGTGTTTGAGGGATTAGCAGGGTTGTTTCTGCTCCTGCTAAGAGCGTAATCCAATCTGTGAGCGGCTCCTCCTCTGTTCATTAATGAGGCATCGCCCCTTGTGGAACCTATACCAGCAAAAGGGTGACTTTGTTGGAAGTCTGCTGCAGTCTCCCTATTGAATGCCCTGTCTTGAAAATGAGAGTCTTCAGTGGGTAACTCATTGTGGAGGCTTGCCATTAGCTCTGGGAAATAAGTCGTTAAGTCATCCGTATAATTGTTATGAGAGCTTCTGCTCTTACCACGTTCTCCGACACTTCTTTTTGAAACACCGTGTCTAGTTGATATTTGTGCGGGCGTCAGGGGAGTTGACTGCTCAGACATAAGGGGGCTGATTAGCAGACCTCCGTATGCACCAACGTTGTCGTTACCGAGAATGGATTTGTCAGAGCCTTTGAATGTGAGATACTTAGAAAGGAACTCGTCGTACGTTGCTGGGTCCTTACCAAGACCGCCTCTATCACCAAAGTACTTGGTCATCAAGTGACTCAACCCCCTTCTCTTGCCATCCATGAAGATATAGTGGTCATCGTGTCCATCCGGTAAATCAGATGCTCTAGGAGGTGCATGGCCTGACCTTAGAAATCCCTTTGCATTCTTGATATCCTTGGATTGCATACCTAGAGAAACACTTCTATCATATTGTTTCAGTGCTTTTTCAACATCATCCTTGGGCAATAGGGGCCCTTCGTATAACTCATCGGGTATGGTTGGATGCTTATCTAATTCATTCAATTGACTGTCATACCCAACGAGACTGAGAAATCCGTCTCTGGATAGTTGCGCCTGATTTGACTTGTTGGCATGAGCAAGAAATGCCTCTGCTGGAGAATCGCTTGTCTCCAAGTATGCATTTACAATTGGGTGATTAAAATCATCATGGGCAAATAATTCACCTAACTGTGTAATCTCATTAGGGTCTTCCACATTTCTATTAAGCACTGAGTTTAGTTCTCCCAGTAACTTATCGTGAAGTTTTGCCTGTCTCAAAGCAGTTGTCATACCCCCCTCAGTGCCTTTGAATTTTGAATCATCT
>CESK01040559.1_pt1 | contig 16451 bp, 15 predicted proteins | sample 531091 | NCBI WGS metagenome assembly CESK01 (sample SAMEA2621271, study PRJEB7988) | marine metagenome | biome: marine biome (ENVO:00000447); feature: surface water layer (ENVO:00002042); material: "saline water (ENVO:00002010), including plankton (ENVO:xxxxxxxx)" | depth 5 m
GTTTTCTCCGTATATCGAGGAGGAGTTTCGCCGTAGGCGTGAGGGTTTTTGGTTCTTTAATGCAGGTCGGCCTACGTATATAACTGGCAGGCACTATATGATGCTGCAGTGGACGAAATTTGATATAGGCTATCCTTCGTATCTTTCGTTCCAACGCGACATCTTTCTGCACATGGCAGCGTGTGAGGCGGACCCCCGATGCTTGGGTCAGCTATACACTAAGTGTCGGCGGAGCGGATACACTAATATCTGCTCTGCCGTCTTGCTAGACGAAGCCACCCAGGTAAAGGACAAGCTAATGGGCATCCAGTCTAAGACTGGTAAAGACGCCCAAGAAAATATATTCATGAAAAAGGTTGTGCAGATGTTTAGGCATTACCCCTTTTTCTTCAAACCCATTCAAGATGGTACCACGAACCCACGCATGGAGTTGGCTTTTCGCGAGCCGAGTAAGAGAATCACGAAGAATAATAAGACTTCGCAGACGGGCGAGGCTCTTAATACGGTCATAAACTGGAAGAATACTACCAACAACGCATACGACGGTGAGAAGCTTCACCTATTATATCTTGACGAAGCAGGAAAATGGGAAAGACCTACAGACATAAGAGATGCCTGGAGAATTCAACGAACCTGTTTGATCGTCGGTCGTAAAGTCGTCGGCAAGGCCCTGGTCGGAAGCACGGTAAATCCGATGGACAAGGGCGGGAAAGAATACAAGGACCTATGGGCGGACTCGGATCCTATGGATCGGAACGCCAATGGAAGAACAAAGAGCGGTCTGTATAGGCTGTTCGTACCAGCTTATGAATCACTAGAAGGTTTTTTTGACATACATGGAAGACCAATCATTAACGATCCTGATAGCCCTGTGGACGGTCTTGACGGCGATAGCGTTGTACAAGGGTCGAAAACGTACCTGAAGAACGAACGCGAAAGCATGGAGCACAACCCGTCTGAGCTTAACGAGGTAACTAGACAGTTTCCGTTTAGCGAGGACGAAGCCTTCAGGGATAGTATCGACGGCAGCATCTTCAACATAGGTAAGATCTACCAGCAGATACAGTACAACGATGAGCTGTATCCCAACCCTGTGGTTAAGGGGAACTTTATCTGGAAGGAAAAAGACAAAGAAGTAGTATTCTCTCCAGACCCTAACGGTAGGTTCCGAGTGGCCTGGATGCCACCTTCGGAACAAAGAAACGTAATACGCCGAGACAGAGGTAAGCTCGTCGCCCCCTTCGCAGACAGGGGTTGCGGCGGGGTTGACTCGTATGACCTCGATGCTACCGTAGATGGAAGGGGCTCTAAGGGTGCGCTACACCTGTACAATAAGTTCCACATGGACAACCCGTCCAACATGTTTGTCGTGGAGTATGCCTCTCGTCCAGATCTGGCCAAGATCTTCTATGAAGATGTGCTTATGGCTGCGTTCTTCTACGGGTACCCACTCCTCGTGGAGAACAATAAGTACGGCATTGTAAGGTACTTTGAATCAAGAGGTTACGACGGCTACTTAATGGATAGGCCTGCTCACCTCAGGACTCCAAACTCTAGGGTAAACGTAAAAACAAAGGGTATCCCGTCAAACTCTCAGGATGTTATTCAGTCTCACGCCCAGTCTATTGAGTCGTATATCCACGATCATGTGGGGGAAAACTACGACACGGGGGACTACGGCAAAATGTATTTTAACCGAACATTAGAGGACTGGATAGGCTTTAAGATTAACGACAGAACCAAGTATGACTTGACAATCAGTTCTGGGTTAGCTTTGTTGGCAGCTCAGAAAGTAAAACAAAAGCCGAAGTCTGACCTTTCGGAGAAGGTGTTTTTCCGCAGATATAAGACCATCGGCTGATTTATTATATTTGCAAAAATGTATAGTACTGGCAACATCAACAAGAAGGGTAGCTTTCCAGATCCCCTTGCCGACAGAGGGGTAAAGTCTTCAAAAGAGTATGGCTTGCAGTACGCTAAGGCAATTTACTCTCAGTGGGGTAAGCAATCGGATTCTACATCTCTGATGGGGAAGCGTAACAAAGTGTTCGAAAGAAACAGGGATTACGCAAACGGGAATCAAGACACATCCATCTACAAGCAACTCCTTAACTCATTGTCTCCCAATAAAGGTGACGGCAGTTTGTTAAACCTTGACTTTACACCAGTACCTATACTGCCGAAGTTTGTCCGTGTCGTTGCGAATAAGATATTGTCTCGCAACCCATACCCGAATCTGGAGTCGGTGGATCCCCTTTCATCTTCTGAGAAAAACAAAAAGAAGGACAAGCTGAGGGTTCAGGTTGAAAACCGAGATGCCCTTATGACCCTGAAGGAGTCTACTGGCCTGGTTTTGGACATGGACCCAGAAGAACTACCAGAGTCTCTTGAGGAGGCAGAAATCTTTTTGGACACAAACATTAAAACTGACGCAGAGGTTGCCGCCCAGATTGCAACCAACATGACGCTGCAGTGGTCCAACTTTAACGACACCACATACAGGAGATGCGTCAACGACATTGTCGGCTTAGGACTGGCTGTCACGAAAAGAAACAATGACCCTTCCTATGGTATTGACGTTCAATACGTTGACCCAGTCAACTTCGTTCATAGCTACACAGAGGATCACAACTTTCAGGACCTGGTGTATGCTGGGCATGTAGAGAGAATATCCATAGGCGAACTTAAAAGGAGAATCGGCGGGGAGATGAGCGAGGAGGACTTTAAGAAGATTGCCGAAAAGGTAAAGACCAACGCTGGAAACGATCCAGCAGCCTACAGTAATACCCGTTACGATGAGCGCATGCAGCGCACCGAGTACGGGTATGATAACTACATGGTTGACCTCCTTTCTTTTGAGTTTATTTCCGTTGACTGCATCTACTTCGAAGAGAAGGAAAACAAGTTCGGAAACACAAACTTTTACATGAAGGGCTTCGAGTACAAGGAGAGGAAAAACTCAGTATTCGAAAGAACCCCTCACAAGATGGAGGTCTCTTCTGTTTACGGGGGCAAGTACATTATCGGCACCGATAAGGTTTTCGACTATGGCCCCATGAAGAACGTTCCTAAAAACGTTCATGACATCAGCAAAGCAAGGATGTCTTACTCTGTGGCTGCGACAAATATCCGAAGGATGATCCCCAAATCTATGGTGGAGAGTTGCACGGGGTTTGCAGACATGTTGCAGCTGACACACCTCAAGATCCAGCAGGCGATAGCCAAGGCTAAGCCTGACGGGTTGATCATCGACATCGAAGGATTGGAGAATGTGCAACTCGGCAAGGGCGGAGAGCTTCAGCCACTTGAGCTTCACGACATCTACGAGCAGACGGGTGTCTTCTATTACAGAAGTAAGACGCCAGAGGGGGCTCCATCGGCACCACCGATTCAGCAGATTCCAAATGCAATACGCAACATCAATGAGATGATTGCGCTGTACAACCACTACATGCAGTTGATTCGCGACACAACGGGAATCAACGAACAGATGGACGGGACAACGCCTAAGGCCGATGCGCTTGTTGGTGTTCAGCAGATTGCAATTCACCAGGGCAACAACGCTATCCATGACATCACCAACGCAGCCTTGTCTCTTTACAAGAGGGTCTGCCAGGACGTTGTTAAGTGCATTCAGATCGTTCCAGAAGACTCTGTTCTTTATAATGTTTACGCCAACGCTATCGGCGACTCAAACATGGGGGTTCTTAATTCATTTAAGGATCTACCTATGTACAACTTCGGCGTCATGATTGTCCGCGACATGGAGGACAAGGACAAGGAGTACCTAGAGCAGAACATTCAAATGGCTATTCAACAGGGTCAGATTGATCTTGAAGACGCTATGGCGATTAGAAACATGAAGGACGTCAATCAGGCTGAAAGACTTTTAATTCTTCGCAGAAAGAAGAGGATGAAGGTTCAGCAAGAACAGGCGGCTCAAAACTCTCAGACTCAATCTCAGTCAGCCATGCAGGCGCAACAGCAGGCAGCTCAGTCTGCCCAGCAGCAGACGCAGCTTGAGGCTCAGGTCAAGCAGCAGGAAATGCAGATGAAGCATCAGTTTGAGATGCAGCTCCTGCAGGCGAGGCACGAGATGAACAAGGAGCTTGAGATGATTAAAGCCCAAGCCACTCTTGGTTTCCGTGAAGACGATCAGAACTTCAAGGAGAAGATTGAGGTCATGAAGGAGCAGAACAAATCGGAAAGACAGAATAGACAGATCGAATCCCAATCGGGTCAGGAGCAAGAACTAGAAATCAATGAGCAAGCAGAGCCTCAAGGATAAGCTGAAGAGATATGGGCTCTCTGGGCTCAACAAGCCCAAGAGATCCCCCAAGGGGAAGAAGTCTCATGTGGTTGCTGTTAGAAAAGACGGTAAGATAAAAATCATACGCTTTGGCGAACGCGGAGCCAGCACGGCTGGAAAGCCTAAGGCTGGCGAGTCGGCTAAGATGAAGGCTAAGCGCAAATCGTTTAAGGCTCGTCACAGAAAGAATATAGCCAAGGGCCCGACAAGCGCGGCATATTGGGCAAACAAAGTCAAGTGGTAATGAAAGTTCTTAAGAAAAAGATATCGGTAGATCCTCCTAAGGGGTATCACTGGATGGAAAAGGGTGGTAGATACTACCTTATGAAAGGCGATTACAAACCTCACGCTGGCGCCGTGGCTAAGGCCCAGTTCAAAACAATGACCCATGGCAAAGGCTAAGAAAAAATTTCCAGACCTGACTGGTGATGGTAAGGTTACCTTTGCGGATGTCCTCAAGGGGCGTGGGGTAAAGCGCAAGCAGATGGATGGGGGCAAGGTTGAGATGAAGAAAGGCGGCAAGACCAAGAGTCGAGTCAACGAGGCAGGTAACTACACCAAGCCAGGAATGCGTAAGCGTATATTCAACAGAATCAAAGCTGGCACCAAGGGCGGCAGAGCAGGGCAGTGGTCTGCACGTAAGGCTCAGATGCTGGCGTCTGCATATAAGAAAGCAGGAGGAGGATACAGAAACTAATGCCTAAGCTTAAGAAGTCACAGAAGTCTCTGAAGGATTGGGGCAGTCAGAAATGGATGACCTCGGGAACCCATGCGAACAAAAAACGTGGCAGTTCTAAGGAGGTTAAGTCTAAAGGGAAAAAGCGGTACTTGCCTAAGGCCGCGTGGGATTCGTTGAGCAAGGGTGAGAAGGCCGCTACAAACAGAGCTAAGGCAAAAGGCAGGAAGCAGTTTGTCAAACAGCCTAAGGCTATTGCCAAGAAAACTTCGCGTTACAGATAATTACTATATTTGCAGAAATAACACAATACAAAAATGGCTACTACAACCGCAACTATTACGCTCTCTAGTTCAGATCTTACTGGAGATGCTTTGTCTCTTAGCTCGACAGCAACGCTGACGAAGGCTGATAGCGCAACTGGATTGGATCAAACCACGGGCGTTGCTCGTAAGTTCTTTGCAACGGCCCAGGCTAACACAAACCTCATCGCTGCTGCCGATTACACGGCGTCGAAGGCCCACAAGGTTTACATCAAGAACACCTCAACCAGCAACTCTGAGTACATTAAAGTTGAGCTCGGTGGATCTAACACTTCCCTTGGAAGACTCTACGGAGGTGACTGGCTGTTCATGCCTTACGACGGGGAGAACGACATCGACATTGACACGTCTGCAGTCAACATGACTGTTGAGTACTTGGTAATTTACGAAGCGTAATGGCCACAGTAAACGTAACATTGGGCGTCAGCAGTCCTGACGTTCTTAGCACCACTGTTGCGTTGAGCGCCACTACATCGCTTACCGTAGACTCTGGCACGATCATTCGCGCCAAGGTTGCTGCAACTAGCGGAGCTGGTAGTGGGGTTACCGTATACAAGGCGGACGACAAGACGGTCTCAGCTTACGTGTTCGTAAGAAACCTGGCTGTTGATCTTGAGGACTTTGTTTACGTGTACAACGACACAGACTCTGATGCGTCCGTGGCTAAGATTGGCGGCGGTCAGTTTGCCTTTATCCCTGTTGCGGTGGATAAGACATTCAAGGTTTACGCCACCAAAACAAATCAAATTGTTGAATACGGAGTCTTCGGAAACGACGATCCATCTAACACTCTCGGATAATGGCACACCCATCATCAGCCTTGCCCACGAATACGTACCTGATTAGTGCTACTACTACGGACGTAAGCGCGGGGCCAAAAAACGCAGATCACTTTTTTGCAATTACATGTACGGTGGCTGGAACCGTTAAGGTTAAGGGCGGTGGCGTTTACGAGTACGTTGACGTAACCGACGCGACCGACACATTTCAAAACTACATCGACCCCAACACGGGCGTTGCTTTTGCAAATGATGCAGCAATGAATACCAGAGACGACGGCTTTTATCAGAGAATAGACTCTGTTGAGACCGACATCGCTATGATCGCGGGTCAAACCGTGTACGGTAGGTTTGCATCGGTAAAGTCTGACGGAACCTTTACGGGTTTCGCATACGCAGGATAATTAATAATACTTAAATACAATGGAAGAGAATAACACTCCCACCCCGCAGGTCTTCGATAACCCCGAAGACCTTGCTGCATCTATGGCTCAGGACACTCAGCAGAGCACTCCAGAGCAAACCTCAGAGCCTGTTCAAGAGTCGGTCCCAGTATCGGAGCCAGCTCCAGAACCATCGACTGAGTCTACGCCTTACGTAGACCCAGAGGCGTCCCCCGCTCCAGAGCCTATAAGCCAGGAGCAACCACAGTTTGACGCTATGGTTGAGATGCCGACACAGGAGGGTGGGCAACAACCACAGTATTCGCAACAGGACCTCGACAATCAGGTCCTTAACTACATGAGCCAAAGGCTCAACAGAGAGATTAAATCTTTCGAGGATTTCAATCAGCCTCAGGTAAACGAAAGTGTCGACGCCATCAACCGCTTCGTCCAAGAGACAGGACGCGCGCCAGAAGATTGGTTTAGATATCAGACGTTGAACCCCGAGGGGATGGACGATCTCACCGCCGTAAAGGTAGCTGCGGCTGCAGGTTATCAAAACCTGACACCGCAGGAGATTGATATGCTCGTAAGAGATAACTATAAACTAGACGCTGAGAAGCATGGGGAAGAGGCGGCAAGACTTGCTGCTCTTCGTTTGAAGGTTGACGCTGAAAAGGCGCGTAACGAGATTCTGGAGATTAGAAATCAGTACGCCGCCCCCGTTCAAAACGAGTCTTCAGAAGAACCCTTGTTCGACCAGCAGTGGATCAATAACATGGCACAAGAGTTTAGTGCAGTCGAAGGGTTGGAGTTTGACCTGGGCGACGGAAGCAACATGACTTTTGGCTTGAATGATCAATATCGCCGATCCATGATGGAAAGAGGCGCTAGACTTGATGAGTTCTTCGACCCCTTCTTTAGGGAGGACGGGAGCTTTGACTACGACGGTCTTGCTACGCAGATGGCTGTGCTCGACAACATCGACACTATTGTACGCGCTGCGTACAACAAGGGTCGTGGTGACGGGCAACGCGGTCTTGTAGACAAGGCTGCTAACGTTGGTACAGTCCAGCCAAACTCTGGAAACATGAATGAATCTAATCCTGTTGGCGAGCAGGTAAAAAACATTTTGAGCAAACAATCGAATGCTCTAACATTCAACATCTAAAATAATTAGCTATGGCTACTACTACTGGGGCCGCAACTGATATCGCAACTGCGAATCTTAGGTTGACGCCCGAAACTTATACTACTGTTGGTACTCTTGTTAAGACCAACAAAGACTTTGTCCTTCCTGACTTGGTTCAGTCTTACGGCGACCAAGGCATCACTGGATTCTTGAACCTCGTCGGAGCCGTTAAGGCAGGGGGAACAAGCGACCAGGTTGACTGGTGGGAGGCTGGCAGACGTCACAGACTTGTAACTGGTGTTACTGACAGCGCTGATGACGACCAAATTACTCTTTCTGTTACTGCTGACGGAACTGATGGCACCCCCATTGGTCCTAACGACGTGGTTATGGATAGCGCTAATGGTCAAAGATTTGTTGTCATTTCTGCTGACGGAACCAACTTGACGGCGGACGACTACGTTTTGATGACGCTTGACGGTGCGGCTGCCTCTAACAACTCTACTTCACGCTCCTTTATCGTGTTGGGCAACATGTACGGCCAGGGAACTGAGCAACCAACTCACTTCACTGACGCTGATGTTGTTAAGCGTGAAAATCCATTCATGATTGTTAAGGATCGTTACCAGGTAAATGGCTCTCAGGCAACCAACATTGGCTGGGTGAACATGGGTAACGGCGACTACAGATGGTTCATGTACGGAGAGCAAGAAGCACGTAAGCGCTTTGAAGATCGCCGTGAAATGATGATGCTGTTTGCTCAGACTGGAAACGATGACAACAACACAGACAACGCCACTGCCGTCTATAACGGCAACGCTCAAGACGCTGGTAAGGGGTCAGAGGGATACGTTTCTGCTGTTGAGTCTAGAGGTATTGTCGTTTCTAACGCAAACGCAAACCCAATGGACAGCTTCAGTGAGTTCGATGACTTGATCTTGCAACTTGACAAGCAGGGTGCTCCTTCTGAGTACGCTATGTACTTGAACAGAAAGCAGGACCTCGCTGTCGACGACATGCTTGCGTCTGGTATCTCTACTGGTGTGACTGGAGGTTTGGCTGGTCAGTTCGGTGCGTTTAACAACGACGCTGATATGGCTGTGAAGCTTGGCTTTAAGTCGTTCACTCGTGGCGGTTACACCTTCCACAAGCACGACTGGAAGCTCTTGAACGATCCAACCTTGTTGGGCGCTTCTAACTTCTTGCAGGGTGCCATGATTCCTTTGACCAATGTTACTGACGCTCGTTCAGGTGCTAAGGCTCCTGCACTCGCCATGTACTACAAGGAAGCAAACGGATACTCTCGCGAGATGGAGCACTGGGTAACTGGTGGTGGTGTCCTCGGACACAACAACAACGGTGATGCAGGTAGAGATACGGCAACGTTCCACTACCGCTCAGAGATTGCTCTCTGCACCCGCGCTGCTAACCAGCACGTTATCATCAAGGGATAAATTATTTTTCTAACATATTAAAAACTGAAAATTATGAAGTACTTGTATTTTATGGAGCAGACCGACGGTGCATTTGACGCAGCTCAAGACGCTGTCTGTTACCCCGTATCTAACTTTCGAGGATTTGGATCCACTGCCTCTACAACAACCCTGGGGCTGCATTTTGGCGGCTTGCTGGGTCAAGACGAGGATGCTTTTGACGTTGTGACGCTTACCGTTACAGCCAACAAGCAGAAAGAAGTTATGGAGACTATTGTCCAGGCCATCAATTATGGAAAAGAAGCATTTGTTGTCGTCTCTGATGACTCAAATAGCATTTTCATCAGCCCTGATGTCACTGGATGTGCTGTATCAGTTACCGCTGTTGACTAATACACTTGACGTAAACGAGAAAGGGGACTTCGGTCCCCTTTTTCTTTTTAGTATATTTGCAAGAGTTAAATCCAATGAAGAAGTTTTTTCTCTTTAGGCAGGAGGCGGTGAACGCCGCAAGCACCAAGATCTCAGACACTGGCCTGGGGCTGAGCGTGTTTGTCGTCCCAGTAGACAAGCTGTCGTTTATGACGGCTACTCTCGGGGAGATACAGATGGTGTTTGACGACGCCACCCTGTATCAAGAGTCCGCCTTGTTTACAGGCGAGGCGATTGAAAAGGCGTCGGTATCTATTGCGTGCATAGAGGGGAAGGAGGTAGAGGTTATTGACGACGTCATGAAGTTTATGTCATCGGAGGCAAAAGCCAACCGATTCATGAGGTTTGACGGAAAGACAGGGGGGTTCACCTCTAAGTTCGTCGACACAAGCAAAGGGCAAATTGTAGTGCCTAGGATCAAAGCCAACCCGATCAATGTACAGACGGGAGAGCGAAGCTTTGGAAATGCAACAGCAATCGCTGCAAATACGATTGCTGGCATCAACTTTAACTACACCCAGCCGCTCATAGACTACAACCACGAGGGCCTCGCGTCATTCTCCAACGCGGCAGAGATTACGTCTTGGGATAATGGAGGCACAGGCGGAGCAACCTACGACATCAGCTCGAATGTTGGCGACCCCCACTGTGTGGATCCAGCCAGTACAGATCTAGGTCTATCTCAAAAGAGCGCACAGTTTCTTGAAGGGGATCACTTTATTATTCCTACGGCAAAGTTTGACGAAGACTACACGATCTATTTTGTAATGTCCAACAAGACCTCGGTGCCCACTTACCCTCCCTACTTTAATGTATTGTACGGAGACGCAGATGGGCAGACGCTTGGTCCAGGTGGAGAAATTCCTGAAAGCGGAAACGCCAGCAAGATTGGGTTGTCTCCCAATAAATTTACATTTAGGCATTACGGAGAAACAAGTTTTCCCGCGCAGGTAAATACAGGGTCGGCAATACTTCAGCACGAATCGGAAACAGACCATGACCCCTGTCATGTATTTATCATAAGAAGGACTTCTGATCTGGGCATATTTGTCCACGACAGAGAGGGAAGCGTTGTTGCAGAAATACCACCCAATCCTCAGAAAGGATTTGGAAGCACGAGTGGTCAGCTTAGAATCGAAAGGCTAGGAACCACTGGTGACATCGTACTCAATCACTTTGCAAAAAATGCTTTGGCAAGGTTCGGGATAATCAACGAAGACATCGGACACACTGAGTCAGTCAGGTTGGCTGACGATCTTTATAAATTTTATTCAAATAAATAATCATGTCAGAAACGACAATCAAGCGGTCTCCTGGTAGACCCAAGGCTGCGAAGGCCAACGCCCTTCCAGCCACCCCAAAGACTGAGGCGCCCAAGCCTCAGGCAAAGAAGCGCACTATCAAGCGCGAAGAAAAGGCAATTAACCACGCCGAATTTGAAGTTATCAGAGGCGGAGGGGTTGTATTTATGCTACCACAGAAAGGGGTTACAGTATACGACGAAGAAAAGGACACCGTGCGAGAGCTTCGGTATTGCCCCAACGAGCCCTCTGTTTGGAGGGACGAGCAAAGCGACAATGCCGTAAAGGAGTCTGTGGTCTTTGATAACGGAAAAATCTTTGTCCCCAAGAACAAGCCAAACCTTAGGGTGTTTATGGACAAGCACCCTGGCAACAAGGCCAACGGTGGCTCCATATTCAAGCAGGTTGATAAAAGAAAAGACGCTGCTGATGAGCTCAGCAAAGAGTTTAAGCTTACTGAAGCGGTTACGCTTGTAAGAGACACTGACATCAGCGACCTTCTTCCAATTGCAATTTACTTCAAGGTGAACATCAACACCCCTGTTTCTGAGATCAGATACAACCTGTTGCAGATCGCAAAGAAGAAGCCTCAAGATTTTATCGAGTCTTTCGACTCCCCTCAGGTTCAGACCAGGGCTTGTGTTCAGCAGGCAAAAGACTATCAAATCATTAGGCTTAAAGAAGACGGGGTATTTTGGTTTGACTCCAACTCGCTGATCGTGTCCGTGCCTGCAGGGCAGGACCCGCTAGACGTAATGGTTAGGTATTGTCTCACAGAGAAGGGGGCACCAGTTCTCTCGGACATTGAGCAAAGGCTAGATAAGCTAGCCTAATGCAGAGCTGACAGTGCAAGAGCCACCTTAGGGTGGCTTTTGTTTTTTGTATATTTGTCTCCATGGTAAGTGTAATAGAAGTATATACCATACTCAAGAATCTTGCGAACAAAGAGCAGAAGGGGTTTATTACCCCCGACGTCTTCAATTCGTTTGCAGGCGTTGCGCAAAGGAACATCATCAACGAAATGTTCGATGAGCTTGAGCAGGGAAAGTCCAAGGCTTCGGTTGGAAGAGACACCGCTAGAAGAAGGTCTAGCTACCAGTCTGTTAAAGAAGATCTGGGTAGATATATTGTAAAGGCGGGTCTTACCGAGACAACCAACACTGGATATCCATATCTGTCAGACGAAGGCTATTCTGATGTGTGGTCAATCCCTAGCGATTGCAGAAAAATACTTAGCATTAGAAACGAGAGTTTCAAGCAAATTGATCTTGTGTATGACGTCGAAAAAATAGATCACATTACATCTAGTTCTTTGTCGGCTCCAGACGCATTTTTTCCAGTCGCGCTAATAACTGACGTTATCGAAATCCTTCCTAGCGCTGGAACCAGCACATTAGCCATAGTATATTACAGAAACCCCGCCGTAAACCCACAGCTGGCTACGGGGCCTAACAATACATTCGACCTCGCTAACAGCGTAGATTTTGACCTCCCAGAGGACTATACGTCTGAGGTTGTATACGAGATTGCTAAGCTTCTAGGAGTCAGGCTCAGAGACCAAAACATTCAGGTCTTTGGCACACAAGAAGCACAGCAACAATGAGCCTAAACACAGTACCACTTAACGAGGTAATCAGCGATTTTAAGATTACCATGGACGACTCGGATCACGTTGCCAACGTAAGCGATAGAGCTATACACAACATAGCCAAGCGCGGTCTTAGGGAAATTGGATTTGACATTAGCAAGAAGGTTAAAACCGTAAAGCTTACTGTTGATTCTAACGACACAGTAACTTTGCCCGCAGATTTTGTTGATGTAATTAAAGTAGGTCTTATTACACAGGAAGGGGTTATTGTCGCATTGATTGCCAACGAAAACATTACAACGCTTTCTGCGACAGCAAATACCGTTGGGGAAGATGACGATTTTGATACGCTTATATTCGAAAACTATCTGCACAACGGAACTTTGGGTAGGCTGTACGGCATAGGGGGTGGACACGCCCCAGGCCATTATAGGCTCAACCTGGACGCCAACAGGATCGAGATAGGGCAAGTGTCCAACATCTCAGAGATAGTCCTTGAGTACCTCGGAGATCCAGTTAGAGGCAGAGAAGTTTTTAATCCAGAGGTTCACGTATACGCCGAAGAGGCGCTGAGGTGTTACATGTACTACAAGCTTATCGAAAGAAAGTCTGGGGTTCCCGCCAACGAAAAGGCTAGAGCAAGGACCGAATACTACAACGAACTGCGTAAAGCTAGAGCGAGGCTCAGCTCGTTCACGAAGGAGAACGCGCTGGCCACGATCCGCAAGAACTTTATGCTGGCACCTAAGTACTGATGATAGATAAGATTCAACCACGTAAGCTGGACAAAGACACAGATCAGAAGCTTGTCCAGAAGACGTCGATGATCGATGCCCTAAACATCTACGTCGACGAAAACCTAGCTGGAACCGAGGCTGGGGCGGGAGTATTGAAGCCTGTTCTCGGCACAGTCGGTCTTGCTTTTACCGATGGTTTTTCCTTCGGTACGGATGAAGAACCATCTGATGTACGAATCCTGGGCAGTACTGTCGATGATCTGACGAACGTCCTGTACTTTTACGTTTGGTCTAGCGATGCTACCGAACAGGGTGTTTACGCCTACGACCACGACTCCGTGTTGTCTGATGACGGGGGTCTTAGAAAGATATTTACTTCGGAGGTATTCAACTTTCCTCCCGACGGCTTTGTAAAAGGCGATGTTGTTTATAAGAGAGAGCGCGGTCGCGCCGATGGCACAAGGCTCCCTGACGTTGACTCTATTCTGTATTTTACAGACGGGGTGAACGAGCCTCGAAAGCTTGATATATACAGGGCCCTCTTTGGGTCCGCCTACGGCGACATTCCCTCGATGCCTGAGGGGTCTTCGTACAAGATTCATGATGTTCTTTGCGCCTGCCCAAAAGTCCCGATGGGGAACATTGATTTTAATTTTTCTGCCGACACAGAAAAAGAAGTCAGCAACTTTGACGGGGTCCCTGGCGTGCAGTTTGCAATGCAAGGAGTTTACACCGATGGGTCTGTAACGGCCATTGGCCCGTACTCAAAGATCGCTTTCCCTAGTTCTCTGGTTAACAGGGGGGCCGCAGGTGCTTCAAAAGTTTTGAACGACAACGTATGCAAGATCAAGATACCAGAGATTCAAGAGGACATTGAGACGATAAAGATTTTGTACAGATACGGGAACAAGGCCTCCTTTAGGGAGTTGGCCGAGGTTCCCAATCAGCAAGACAACGACTACAAAGACCAGAACTGGGATCAGGCGCTTAGAGAGTATAGCTTCTACAACGATCAGGTTTCAACGGGGGTGTCTCCTTCGGACGTGGCGAAGACCTTTGACAATTTGCCCCGTCAGGCTAGGGCTCAGTCGGCCATAAGCAACAGGCTTGTGTTTTCAAACTTTAAGGATGGTTTTGACCCTTACAAGCCAGAGGTTTCAACTACCGTTCTGTTTAAGAAGAGGCCTGCTGAGGGCGTAGACTTCACCATAGATTTGCTACCGACCATCGAGACCATTACTGGTGGTCCAGGGACATTTGGAACTGTGAACAACAAGGCCATGGGGTTTGAGATAAACACAGAGGAAATCCCAGACAACATACCAGAGGACACAACCATATCAATAGCCTTTTCTTTTTCCCCAGACAAAAACTTTCATGTGTTTGAGGCTCGGGGTTCGTTTCATCAGTCTCAACACGTAGGCCCAGCGTCTGGAAATTTTAGCGGCTTGGAGCTTGACCACGAACCAAACGGGCGCTGGAAATCGCCTTATTTCGACAATGGCAACACTGATGTCCTATGCGAAGACATTGTAACCCAGCTTGCGTCTGCAGATGGGGGCTCCACGGGTGATGCCCTCGTCCAGAACAGCGGCCTACTAATAGACCCAGAATCTGCTGTTGCTCAACTTCTTGGCACAGGCGGGGGGACAGAGCCGTGGACCCCAGCTTTTAAGGCTGGGCAGGGGAGCACCAAAAATAACAGCGGAGGTGGCAGTTATACCAGGGGGCTTATGTGGGACCAAAACGAAGTAGAGGTCGAGGGCCAACCCAATGTAAACGCCGCATTTGGAAGAAACTTTGGCGTTGGCTATCGTGCTGATGTTGGTCAGGGTGCGGCCTATCCTTACGGGGGTCACCCCTTTGACCCCGACGGGGCAGCAATCAAAGAAAGCTGCCGATGGGACTACACGACGGATGGGGGCGCAAACTATATAACTCGGGCTGCGTACGGGACCAGCGCTGCAGCACCCCTTATCATTCAGGGAACCAAGCTGTCGTTTGACCTTAGCTTTAAGATAACCCAAGAGGTATCGAACGGCAAGGAGGTGGTTGCCCAAGCCATACAGGATATAATGGTCAGCAGACCCCTGACAAATCCAGGCCAGGTTGAGTTCATAAGCAGTAACAACGTCTACAATTACTCTTTAGACGTTGGACTCACCGACGGGAAAAAGATTTTTCAAAGTGACCCAGAAAAAAATCTTATCACGATGGTCACTGACGTGGGTGAAAAAGGATGGCCCAACGGAAGCAAACAAATGACCGAGTCCCTTGATAATATTAATCAGGTTACGGCTGAAAATATCGGATCGAGCACTGGATATAATAGAAGGCTTCCAGCGGGGTACTTTATACTCAACAAAGCGGATGTAAAGTTTTTCTTTGAGCCAGAATCCAGGGGCCCCAACGGCACATCAACACCAGGCATAAAAGCCTTTCACCTTTCTATTGCCGACGTCGTCCCAGATGCCGAGGACGGTATATATACGTGCGTAAAAAGATCAGAGCCTATGGCACCGTGGAGGGCATACTCCAAGGCGGGTATTAAATCTAGGACAGAAACATCCTTGGTCGACCTCCACAACCACTACAATGATGGCATTCCAGAAGACGATAAATATCTTAATCGGGATGCCTTTAGTATGAAGGTAGAGTCACTAGAAACAACAAACTGGTACTGGGCGAACGCGAAGGCGGGTGGATACATCAGGTGTAATGAAAACGACCCAAGCATTGGCGAGGCGTTCTGGCCGTGCAAAATAGATGTTGACAATGAAGACTATCAACCCCATGATCCCAGTGACAACGGGTTTTCAGTTTCGAGATATAGGTTCTCCCTTCTTGACGGAGCTGGCGGCCCAGGAGGAAACCCTGCAGGGGCGCAGTCTGCTTACGGGAGATACGAAAACAATAGGTTTGGTTCTGTCGCCTCACAAATGATCGCGACATTCTACGGTGTTCACGATACTCCAGTTCGAGGCCAGCTTAGAAACGCTGTCCCGTCCATAGGGTATGCGTACGATGATGATTATAACTGGAGCAATGGAGGGCAAGGCGTTTTGGATGTCGGCGTTATAGGGGGTGTTTTTAAGGAAATAAATGATGGTATCAATGATAGTAATGATGAGGCCGCCCTTGGTTCCATCAGTGAAGGTTATGCTTTTGGGGACCCGAGCTCAGGACCCGTCATAACCAGGACGACCTCAAGGGTTACTCAATCAAAGATCCCAACGAAACAGCATATTAAAGATAGGTATCCAGCATCTGGCTTCCCTGGTGTTGACGAAATCGCCCACGTGGTGTACGTGTTGGCTGGCCCGTTTTTTACTGGGAGCATCGCCATGAACCCTATAGC
>CESK01035750.1_pt1 | contig 16431 bp, 1 predicted proteins | sample 531091 | NCBI WGS metagenome assembly CESK01 (sample SAMEA2621271, study PRJEB7988) | marine metagenome | biome: marine biome (ENVO:00000447); feature: surface water layer (ENVO:00002042); material: "saline water (ENVO:00002010), including plankton (ENVO:xxxxxxxx)" | depth 5 m
TCTGTTGTGCTCCTGGTGTATTAAGATTTAAATAGCCTTGCATACCAAACATATTCTTACTTGGATTTCCAAATAAACTTCCGCTTATACGGTTAAGTAAGCTAGGCTGTGTATACTGTTTTAACATATCCATTGTAAACTTATCACCAGGCATTAATCCTGCCTTTTGTCTCATTTGAAACATACGTGCTTTTATTTCTGTCGGATCTGTATAATACTCATAACTTTTTGCAAAGTCAGGATCTGTTTTAGTCCAATTCATTATAGGAGCATCTTTTCTTCTTAAGCTAGTAAGATCATCCGTCTGTCTTCTACTAAAATTCATACCAGCATTATCTAAAAAATGACTATACTCATGTATTCCTATACTACCATCTCCTTTTTTTACATAAAACCTTCCATCAGGAAAAGGATTATACATATTTCCAGCACTAGACTTGCTACTAAAACGGTTTGCATTTCTCATATGGAAATAATTACTAGGATAAAAAATTCCATCAGATGTTCTAATATCGTCCATAACCTTAGATGTAGATATAAAACCAGACCGTTGAGCATCACCAAGTAAATCATCATATGTATTACGGAAATCACCTATACCTAAATTTAAATCACCTTGACTTTTAAATAAATATGGATTTCTATATAGCTCATTACTACCCAGCATAATCTTTTTATTAGGGTTTATTATATCAGCAAAAGGAACCCTGCTATTTATTTTGTCATGTATACTTATACCAGTTGGTTTATTCATATCAAAGGTTAACTTTGCATTATTTAAATCTTTAGCTATACGCACCTTTTCTGTATTCATGTATCTTAGATAATCAGGATCACTTGTATATTTAGCTGCATATTCCATGCTTTCATCTATACCTTTCTTACCTCCACTTAATATACTTTTATTAGCTTTTGCACTTTTAACTGCTTTGACACCTTTATTTATAAACTTACCACCTGTTGCTGCCCATCCTGCAAATGGAATCATAGCTGCAGCTGATAGAGCTGCATTTGCTTTATCACCTTCTGCTGCATACCAAGCTGCGTTTAGCCCATCAAATATTTCACCAAATCCTGGAACAAGTCCAGCTACATCTAATATACCATGTCCCCAATTAGATACTTTTCTTTTATTTCTTCTCCACCAGTTTGGATCTTTCTCTATTAATTCTACTTCTGGTAGCATTATGTTATAAGGTTGACCATCTGGTCCTGTCATCATACCATCTTCATTTACCTCTCCTCTATTTTGATAACGTGTTAAGCCACCACCATAACGTGCCATGTTAGGTGATAAAGGTATAAGGTCTTCTGCACCAGGAGTATTTGGATCTATAGGAGCATCCTCAGCTGGTCCTGGAATAGGAATAGGTGTAGCACGTATTAGTTCTGGCTCAGAATTATTAAGAGGTATTTGTGTAGGTCCAACTTTAGGCATTAATGTTATTGGTTGATTCATAGGATTTCTCATTGATCTCTCCCACTCTGGAGAATCATCACTACGGTCAAATGGTGTACTTGATCCTTCAAAGTCTTGCCTTATATAAGTATTAGGATCTCCCTCAACTGCTGCAAAACCTGGACCTCTTGTTAAATAATCAGCAGGTCTTATATTACCATCTACATTGCTAAATCCTAGATAACTTGCATCCTGATATTTATTTTCTATTTCATCACCTATACCTGGACCCTTTCTCCCATATGTAGCACCAATACCTGTTTCTCTATATTGATCTACATCAAAGTCTTTTACTCTACCGTACATATCTTTTCCACCAGCACCTTCTTTCCTTCTTCGTTTATAGAAATCCATCATACCTTCTTCTATGATCTCATCCTCAAACTCTTTATTTGTTTTAAGATATTTACCAGGATTATACATAGCCTTTAATCTATCCTCTGGATTATAAACCATGTCCTGATCAGAAACATTTCTTACAGTATATTTCATATAATCCTCTTTGCTACCTGGATCATAATATTCATCAGCACCAAAACTTTTTACACCTCTTTCAACAGCATCAGCTAACTCTAAGAATGGATTATCTCCTATACCAGAAAGTATAGTTGCTTGATCAGGATTTCTAAAACCTAAATCAGCTTGTTCAACTTTTAATTGAGCTTTTTCTAGATCTGTTAAATCTTCATCATCTTCATCATCTTCTGTATTAGTTCCTTCATCTATATTAGTTGTAGCATTTGGATCTTCTTCATTATCTTGAAACTTCTTTTCAAACTCTTCTTTACTTTCACTACGTGTTCTAGTTTCATAACTACCTCCATTCCAAGTAAAAGTTTTTTCACCAGCATCTCTAGCTTGTCTAAAAGCCTGGTTAAACGTTAAACCTGTTGCAGGATCAACAGTACCACTTCCTTGACTTTCATCATTGTTTGCTATTTCCCAATTACCTTGCGGATCTATATTAGCCATCTGAACATTACCATTTTCATCTGTCCAATAAGCAGATCCATCTTCTATCACAGCATTATCTGGAATACCATCTCCATCAGAATCAGTTAAATCAACTTCACTAGATCCTTCATCACCTTGAAATTTAGGTAATGATCCACCTAGCTTTGCTAGCGTCAAGTATGGGTTGGTAATAAAAAACATATAATTACAGTTTACTTTAATAATATACTAAATAATCAGCAGATATGCTAATTATTTGATTGTTCATTCATTGCTCTCATTGTATCTAAAGTATTGCCACCTGTACCTCTAGAGTCATTGTAATACATTCTATTTAATTTATCATACAATTTATTAGCAGATTTTTCTTGATTAGTATTTTTATATAAATCATTAACATAATCTTCATAAAATTGTACTTGCTTGTCTAGACCAAACTCACCACCTCTTTTAAATTTTCGTCCTATTGGAAAAAATCCATAAGGAACATCATAAGCACCAAAGCTTCCTTTAGTTATTACATTTTCATCAAAGTCTTCTATATCAGATTCTATAAGTTTTACAAATTGCATATTCTTATTAACTAAATTTACATAGTTTTGTCTTACTTCTTCATCTCCAGTAGGTCTCCATGTTAATGGTAATCTATTAAAAATATCAAATCCTGGTGCATTTTTTTCTTCTACAGGAATTTGAGTTTGATATCTATTTGTTAATATTATCATTGTAGCAAGAGCAGATTTTTCTTGATCCATCAATTCACTATTGTCAATTTTATACATATGATATTGAGTAGACATACCTTTTATAGGATCTCCATTTTTATCTTTAGGTAAAAAGATGCCACCTTTATAACCATTATTTTCTGCTTTCTCTTTATCTTCTTTTGATAGTGTATTATAGTCTGGGTGATTTCTTACATCATCATAACCACCATTACTTCCATTTAAAGGAGTAGCAAAGTTAGTTCCAAACTTTTCATCTGCTTCAGCTAATAGCTCTCTTTCTCTAGGATCTGTAAAACCATAACCAACTCTAAGCTGTGTCCACCCTACACTTTGACTTGGGTCATATGCATATCTATATTTACCTTGAACAGAGCCTGAACCGTATGAAGTATCTGAAATTTGTGACATTAATCCCTTTCTACCTGCTTGAAAGAAATCCTCTACAGGATCATTTATATCACCCATACCACTTTCATTTCCATAAATACCAAATGCAGTTAAAGCTATGTTATTATATAAATCACCATCTATATTTAATAAATCCATCAGTGGTTTTTTATTTTTAGCTAAAGCATCTAAAAATGGTTTTGTATTTTGTTGATACTCATCATTTAAATTATTTTCATTACCATCTGGAATACTAGAATTTTTATATGAATCTATATCAAATTCAAATTGTATAGGTCTGTAGTTTCCAAAATTTGTAGTAACATTTATACCTGGCCCTCCTTTTACAAACTCACCTTCATCTCCACCTTTACCTTCAAATCTTTTTTGATTTTTTTCAGTTTTATAATATCCTTCTTCTGCTCTCTCTTGATTTTCTTTTGATGTATAAAAATTTAATTTACCATTTTCATATACAAAAGAACTACCTTCTTCCTCTGGTAAGATGTATAACTCAGTATCTACCCCTATATCTGGATTGTCATATAAAGATTGTAAATCAACACACTTTCCATTTATACATCCTGTTGTTAATCTATTGTTTGTTCCAATACCATCATACAAATTTGATACTCTACCTCTTGTTACACCATGTATAGCAAGTGCTTGTTCTACTCCTGCATCACTGACTAAATTAAATGATGGAACTAATGCACCTCCTGAATCTCCCCTATATGTTCTACCACCATCTGGATTAGCTGCAGATATTGTATACTTGCCAGCACCCGTCTGTCTATTACCACCGTACTGATCAAAGCTTGCTTGTCTATATCCAGGAAGTTTTAATAATTCAGGAATAGTTTTAACACCATTATCTTTCATATGATCATTTAATTCTTCTTGAGATAATTCTTTTCCATTATATGAATATGTAGTTACAGTTTTTGTTGCTTGATCTCCAATCATTGTACCTAGCAAAATATCATATGAATCTCTTGGTGTATCTTCTCCAGGATATAATAAATGCATTTTACCTTTTTGTTTATCAACAATTAAATATGGTTTAGATGCGGTCTTAGTTATTTTTAATTTTTGACCTACCATAATATTATTTGGATCATCAATATTATTATTATAAGCAATTGAATTAACTGTTACACCATCTCTATTTGCTGCAATTGCACCTAATGTATCACCTTGCTTAACTGTATAAGTCTCTGTACTAGATGAGGTGTCTCCATCATTCTTTGCATTAATGATAGTTTCATAATTATCATAAAGATTTATTTCATCCACTCTTTGTTTTTTTCCACCAACAGTGCTATATGTACCATCTTCATTCCTTTCTCTAGTAACCCATACTTCATTTATTGGATTAAATTCATTTATAACAATTGTATCTTCTGTTGTAACAGGTGACTTTGCAATCTTTTCTTGTCTTTCTGTACTTTCATTTTTAATATATTGTGCATGTTTAGGCATTATTAATTGATTACCAGGATAAATTCTGTTGATTTGATCACCTGTAAGATTATTTAATTCTGCTACCTCAGCCAAACTTACTTTATGCGTTGTAGCAATTTCACCTAGTGTATCACCTTTTTGAATTGTATATGTTAAAACAGGTTCATTAGACTCTGCTATATTTTTAGATTGTTCATCAAAATATACAACCTCACCAGGATATATTGTTGATCTTCTATCTTTAAATTTTGGATTAAAAGCTATAACCTCATCTACACTTAACCCTCTATCTCTTGCAATCTTTCCTAAGTAATCTCCTTGTTTTATTGTATATGGTTCAACAGATCCTCCTGTCTGCATTACCAAAGGTTGTATTAAACCTCTATCCATTAGTTCTTTTCTAACTATACCAGATATTTCTTTACCCTCATTATATAGTTTTAATTGTTGTTTTAATCTACGTAATTTTTTACCTATCTCACCACCCAGTTTTAAACCAAGTAATCCTTTGTTAAATTTTTCTATATATTCTATTGGTGTTTTATTTGTTTGATTTGCATCATCTCCATATAAATGTGGGAATACATTAGATAGTGATTTACCATCTCTTATATGATTGCCAATATATTTTCTTGTTCCTTGTCTTCCTAACATGTTTGATAGAGCAGCAATTTCTAACATAGACATACCGTGCTCTACATCACTGTACTCATTATATATATCAGTACCATTTTTAATTAAACCAGGAATACCTTCTATTAAACCATTAGCTCTATCTTTAAATAATTTTTTTTGATAATCAAGATCTTCAGAAAATTCTTCTCTAGTGCCGTCATACATATTTTCAACCTCACTCCATAACTGTCCATATAATCCTGTAGCTGTAGATTCAGGATTTAACATCAACTCTCCATTTAAACTTTCTGCATATCTAATACCTTTTTCAAGATCTTCAAACTTAACCTCATTACCATCTTGTGCTTGAGATAATTGTTTGCCATATCTAGCTAACTGATCAAAACTTACCACGTCATCACCAGTAGGTTGATTTTCAGATATTGAATTCATTAACTCTAAGATAGCTTCTTTACCGTAAATCTTTTCAAGACCATTAGTTGGAATATTTTCTAAATCTTCAAGAGTAACCTTTTTATTAAATATATCAAATCCACTGTTGTATAACGTCTTTCTCATTTCATTTAATCTAGCTCTTACTTCTGTAGGTTCAGCAAAATAATTTCTAGTGCCTTCTTCTGGAGTATCTCCATATTTTTTCCAAAATGTAACAGGTTTATTAATAGGAATACTCTCATCTATAAGGCTTCCTATAAGATCTATATCTTTATTTGGTATTAATCTTGGCTCACTCCCAATACCTCTACCATAAAATTTAAAGAAATCTGTTACAGGATCATTTAGAATTGGTCTATCAATAGAATGTGAAACTTCATGATCATATAATGTGCTATCATACTGCCTCTTATTCTTTACATAAATATTACCACTTTCATTCTCAGAATAACCAGCTATACCTTTTAATTGTTCTTCTGTATAAGACGGATTAGGATCATCTTCAAAATAAAGTGGATTTTTTTGTATATTTTCTAAATTTTCTATTCTAGCTTCTGCTATATCAGATGAATTAGTCCACCAATCAGTCCCACCAGAGTTACGCAACATGCTCTTATATCTTGGACTTGACATCCATTTTGCTGCAAAGTTCACTGCACTATCTAGATCATATTGATTAAATTCTTCAACTGTTGCGTCCTTACCTAGAAAAAATGTTGGTCTTGCTATTGCTGAAATGTTTGGAGTTGGAAAGACTCCAGATCCAGGACGTTGAAAAATATATGGTGAACTATTTACATTTCTTAAATCTTGTTGACGTTGTAAAATATCAAATATACCATCTTGTGCTTTAGGTAGTTGACCACCATGCTTACTTAAAAAACTAGATTGTCCAAAATCATCTACTATTTCATAAGGATTACCCGTTCCATCAGGAGTTTGTTGTGCAACATTATCCATAAGCCATATAATGTCTTCATCTTCAAAATGTCTAAACAATCTGTTGTTACCAAATTGTTCTTTCATTTTCTTTAAATCACTTTCATTAAATTTTTTATAATCTCCTGAACTATCATATATACCGGCTTTATCTGCTAAATATCTAAATCTTATCAGATCAGACCTAACTTCGTGTGTAGCTGCATCATGAAAATCACTTGAACTATTATAGTTATCTTTTAACCAGTAATCTATTTCAACAGGATTTTCAGTCATACGTTTCTTATCTTCTTCTGATAAATTGTTCCATACTCTTTGATATGCTTTATTTCTTTTATTTATCTCTGCAGCTAATTCAGGAGATCCTGTAAAAAATCTACCTTCAGTATGTCCTAATTCATGAGCCATAATACCTTCTTGTTGCTCAGTGCTAAAAGGACCAATGATTTCATTTTGAGGATCTATGCTAATCCTACTTTTAGTTGTTATTTGATTTCCTGCATTACTTGTATGTAGTCCACCAGTATTAGTTCTTTTCTCTATTATAGAAGGTGCTACATTAACTTTGTTAACTAACGGATTCCACCCATATGCATCAGAATGTTGTTTTATATATGGATAATCTTCTACATATTGTTTACTAAATTCTAAACCTGTTTCCATAAAATGAGGAACCCATGGATCTGAAGTATTATCAAGTATTTTATTATATAGATAATTAAATGTATTACCTTTTAAATATGATTCATAAAAATCTACTACAGGTTGATATTTATTTGCTATTGCCATTTCCTCATCAGTAAGTGTATAAGGATTATAAACACCATCATCACCCATAGTTGTATATTGTCCTATATATTTTTTAGGTGCTCCACCTCCTTGAAATGGAAGTAAGTTTCTAACTTTTTTAGTTGTTCTTTTTATTTTATCTATGTAAGGAGTTACATCATTGTATAGGTTTGCAAAATTAGTTCTCATTGGATCTAACTTACCATTAGCATCATAAACTTCAAAGTCTTTCCCATTAAAACCTCCCTTTACAACATATCCCTCCATAAGATTATTTAAAAAAGGATTATCATGTGATGGTAATTTATACCCTTCTTTTTCATATTGTTTATACTTAACCATAGCATCATCATACATAGATTTTACTTGATCCATAAAACCTCCACCTCCTTGTGCTTTAAATAATGAACCTCCATTTTGCTTATATATAGCATTTTTTAAAACTTCTTTTTGATCTCTTAAATACTTTTTATTGTCTTTATATAAATTTTCAAACATTACAGCTTCTCCTTCTGCTGTATTAGGATTAACATACATAAATTGTTTTGAGTGATCAAATATAAAATTTGGAATAAATTGTGAATCTGAACCAAATGCATTAGCCATCATTTGTGCTTCTCTCATGTGATCGTGTGCTCTTCTATTGTAGTGATCTCTAAGTAGAGATTGTGCTGTTACTGGACCTACAGGATGAGATTGTAATAAAGGATTTTCAAACAGTTCTCCTGAATTTCTTTGTTTCCAATGATACATTTCATGAGGTAAAATATTTCCTGCATCAAGTTCTTTTTGATTCATATAAATAGTATTGACAAGAGGATGTGGATCATAATATGCTCTTTCAATACTATTATCTACTACAAGTTGTGGAAGATCAGGTTTCCATGATCCTTTTCCAAATTCTAATGCTGCTTCTTTATCATCACCAAAGTTTATTACTTCCCCTCTTCTTTTTGCTTCTTCATATATTTTCATCCAATTTGTTTCCTCAGACATATCTATCCATTCTTCATCTTCATTTTGAAATAAAGAGGGAAAAGAAACCCATGTGCCATCTTCAAGCTGTTCAGCTTTCATAAGATGTGTAGATTCACCAATAACATTACCTTCTTTGTCATAGTTTAATCTAACACCTTTTCTTTTTGGAATTTCTATACCACCCTGTGCTAATGGAACTTCAAAGACAGAACTACCAGGAAATGTATAATTAGAACCTGGCATCATAACTCTACTATTACCTAAGTTATCCATACCAAACACAGGAAAGTCTACACCTCTCATAGTTATATTACCTGATGGTATTACATTATAAGGATTGTTTCTATCCTTGCTATTCCTTTTATATCCGTCTTTACTAAATTTCATTATCTAAATGATACATTAAGTTTACTATTGTTTAATTTTAATAACATCTTTCTGTTTCCAGAAACTCTCTTTCTTAGAATTACAGCATTCCAGTAATGTCTAAACTTCTTACGTTCAAACAATGGTTTTGCTAAATTAATGTTAGCTTGATTTAAATCTCTAATATAACCATTTAATTCTGTTATAAATATTGGCTCATTAACATTAGGATTAAATTCACCTCTATCAGCAGTAACATCCCAAAACATATTAAATCTATATTTTTGTTCTTCTTTACTATACAGTATTTGAATATCATTAGCAGTTACAACAGGGAACTGTGTAATTAATGGAGCATTATTTTTAGGACTTAAATTAAGTTGTAATAATCCAGATACTTGTTCTGTATTATGAAGTATTGCTTCATCAAAATTATAATCAAGATCATGGAATCTATCACCACAATTATTTTCTAAATTACCTCTATAAATATAAGACTCTAGTTGATATTCAATACTTCTAACAGTATTAACTACCTGACCTACAGATTCAATAAGTTCTACTTCCCATGGATAATCTTCTAAATAATAATTTGCAAATAAATCACATCTAGCATTATGTTTCCAAATAGCACCTGTTTCAGTTTGAGCTGGTATAGTAGATAACAAAGGAGTACATTCAACAGACATACATGTTATGTCAAATGTTACAGGATCTAAATAATTAGCAGGATTATCATTTTCTTTTATGCACTGAGCTTCACTAGCTGGAGGATAATTATTAGCAGGATCATTAAATACCATATCTGTACCATCTGGACATTCACATGATCTTGTTGCTTCTTCTGATATAGGTACAGTTAAACCATCTACACATAAATACTTGCTTATATTTGTATCATTAGCTGGTATACCATAGTCTGAACCAGCTGTTTGCCTTACCATTTGAATTTTAAAGAAAATATATTCCCAAGATTGAGTAGGTGTAAATTCATAATCATACACCACCCATTCATCTATATTAGTTACATCAGGAGATCTCCATAAAAGTTCAGATTGACCCACCTCATCATTTCCATCATAACCAAATTGGCTACCTCTATAATTTTGACCTTGATATCCAGGAGGTTGTGATCCACCCCATATTTCTAATGTAGGAGAAAAATTTGTATATGATCCTGTGGTAGGATGACTACTAGCTTGTGCTAATGCAACAGAACCTATTAATTGTGTATTAGGGGCTAATGAATTTGGTGCACCATTTCCATTTACAAGCTGTTGCCACACACCCTCTTGATAGTATGTAGGATTAGCACCCTGTCCATCCTGACCATATAGACCATTACAACCGGCATTCGGATCTCCTGATTGAAGCATTCCTATATATGCATCTCCTTCATATGGATTTAATGAGGTAGTATTTGGCAATGCAGTTGGACATGTATCAGGTGACATAACTCCATTAACAAGATCACTTTGATTTATACATAAATAACCATTATTCCAAGGGGTTGGTGTCTGGGACCATCCATAAATGTCACCTCCTTGTAAGTTAAATCCTGGGTTAGCAAATTGAGGTGTACCAAAACCTGTCTCAGGATTATTTTCATTTGAAATAATTGGAGCCACAAATGTTTGTTGACAACATTGTTCAACACCATCTATAACCTGTACTGTTGATCCAGGAGGACATGGTGGTGGATCACATTGACCCGTCACTGAATTAAATGTATATCCTGGAGGGCAATAAGGAGTTTCTAATGCAATATTCTTAGTTGTAAAGAAATGATTTAAACTTGGTATTGTTAAATCAGGATGCCAATCATGGAATGATATCCATGCTTTTGCTTTAGGATCATAACTTACTGTCCAAGATACATCTTTAAAATATTGTTCATCTGTTATACTTATAGGTATTGTAGTATCTATATATTCTGGTGGTAAAGAGTGTGTATATTCACAATATGATGTTCCAATAGTATTGTTTGCATCAGGACATGATCCTATAAGTGCACCTGGAGGTCCCCCTAATATATTTGGTCCACATTCACAATCATATTCAATTTCTTCAAATCTACATACAGGGCACTCTTTAGAACTTCCAAAATCTCCATCCATGTATTGTGTAAATCCAGGAGGACACTCATATCTATCAACAGTACCAGGGCGTAAGAAATCATAAGTTTCTGAATCCCATAATACAGGTAAATTTTCCCAAGCTGTTACATTTTGTATAACATTCCAATCATCAGTATCAATAACTGCAGCAGCAAATCCAGCAGCACTTATTGCATTATTTGTTCCGGTTAGTCTAAATTTAGTACATCCAGATGTTAAATCTAATCTATATATCCATGCTTTTGAATACTGAACTGATCCAGGTCCAGCTGCACCTTGACCACTTAACCAAGCAAAGTTTCCACCAGCAACTGACTGAGCAGACCATATTCCATTTACTCCAACATTCCATAATGTATTAGCATTAGGTGATAATAATGTTGCATAACCAGTACCTGGATCTATATCTACAGTAAATGAATTGTCCGCTGCTAATAATAAATGTACAGTTTTGTTAATAGGAAGGTTAATTTGAAATTCTGCCGTTGCAAATAATCCAGCAGGTATTGATGCTCCACCTCTCATTAATCTATTTACAATACCATCAGTAGTACTGTTTGCTCCATCATTTCTCCACCAAGAATTATTTCCATTATCTGTTATGTAATGCCAAGTACCTGGATTACCCTGATTAGTAGGCATTCCATCAATAGCCGGATCATCAATAACAATAGGCCAATCTGGACCATATCTTGTATTCCCATATGGAGCTAAACCTGAGTTTTGACCAATACCAATTGCTGGTGCAAACTCAAATGTAGAAGAAGAAGTTAGTATTGGATTTTCTTGAAAAGTATTTATACACTCAGCATCTGTAATAGTAGCTGGAACTGGAGGAAGTCCGCTACCTGGTTGTTGACAACACGGATCTCCATTTAAACAACTAACAAGATTAAATCCAGCAGGACACTGAGGACCCCCTGGTACAAATACATAATCATCTGGACAACATGGTGTAGGCTCTAAACCTTGACATTTTGTAAGATTAAATACAAATCCTTCACAAGGTTTGTAATCAATACATTCTGTATCTAATGATTCATAATCTTTTTTACAGAAATAAACCATATCATAATTAGGATCATATACAGATTGACATCCTATACCTGCAACTGGATTATCTATAAAGTTTATACAATCCTCCATTTCCGGATATTGACTTAATAATCTAGATGGTAAATATTTATTAAACCATTGCTTCATCCCATTGTTTGCAATATTCTCTAAACCTCTACCTGCATAATTAAATATTTTTCCCTGTGCTTGTGATATATAATATAATCCAGAAGGTGTATTTATAACACTTCTAGAACTTTCACATGATCCATACTCATGTGGTTCATCTGCATTAACAACATTTTGCATTGGTTGACTAAATAATCCTCCGTCACCAATAGTAAGTTTTGTTCCAAGGTCTGTCTTTAGTTGATCTACACCTTGAAATAACGCTGGAGCTAAATTAGGGAATGTAACAAAAGCACCACTCTTTGACATGGGTTTTATTACATTTACTACATTCTTAAAGTCTTTATAATTCATTGGTAAGAAAACTCTCCAAAAATCTTTCTTAGCTTCTCTTTGTGCTTGTAAAGAATATATTAATCTTTTTGGATAATGGATGTAACACTTTTCTGCTACAAATGGATCATAGTCTCTATCTTGAATTTGACCAAAAGAAATAAGTTGCGTATTGAATCTTGACTTACTTAATGAATAATCATACTTGTAAAAATTATCTTTTCTAATAATACTTGAATGATACATAGCTTCAAGATCAGTGTATTCTGCAAAATCAAAATGTCTTTTTTCATCTACATCTTCATAATCTCTTAATCCCATGTTTAATGTTGACTCAACAAAAAAGTCTTGAGTACCATTTATATGAGTATACATATATCCATTTTTTACATGAAATAATGATCTACCCCCTTTATCTTGTGTTATACCATCCGCACCTGCTTGTATTGTTCCAGCTCCACCTGTACTTGGATCACCCGTTGGACCGCCACCACCAGGATTAGTTAAACTTGTTATATTTAAAGTTGTACCTCCTGTAACAACATCAGTTCCATTTATCCCTACTTCATTATTAGGTCTATCTAAAAAATGTAAATTATTTGGTGTAACAGCTGTTAAGTTATCATTACCAGCTATAGCATCAGTAATAAAACCAAAGTTTGTAAGGTATCTCACTAGCTCTGAAAGATCATATTTAGCAGTATTCATCCAGTGTAATGGACGCGGAACATTAGATCTTAATCTATAATCATATGCAAATCCATTTGGTTGTCCAGATAAAAAATCCCAAAAGAAAGGCATAATAACTTTTTCTGTATATCTATTTATATAACAGTCACCTCCATATACTATCTTTGTTTGAAACTCTGCATCACCTATATCAGTTGAAGTTAAATCATATTTATCTTTTCCTTCTTCATCTTTTTCTATATACTCTTGTGTAAAATAATTAATACAACCTACTGGTATTTGTTTTATCTGATCTAATTGACCATACTGGTTTTTAAATGCAACTTTTAATGCGGTATAATGTGCTGCAATATTTCTTACTTGCCATTGTGAAGGATTAAACCAACCACCAATAGTTCCATCTGCATTTACTATATTACCAATTTTAAATCTAGAATTATCTTCCGTTGCTGCTGGCAATCTAAAACCAAATCCACCAGGTGTTTGTATAGCAGAAATAGCAACTGTAGATGGTCTTTGTAAGTTATTTATTTTTACATTAGCTGTTAAATTTTGAATACTAGGGCCAATATACCTTGCTTTATCAACTAATAATCTAGATATTTCTCCATCAAGTGGAGCATTTGTATTTACATAAAATCCGTGACCACTGTACTTCCAAGCATAATCTTGAAAACTTACAAGTTCATATATCATATCAATAATATGCTGACCACCTTCAGCAGTAAACTGCATAAAATTAAATATACCAAACAACAACTGTGTAATAGTTGGTGCCTCTGTAAATCTTTCACCTGTAAATGATATAGTTTCACCTGCCCCTATATAACCTCTATCTGTTTCCTGTGCTGCATTAGTATAAGCACTATATGCAGCATAAGTAGATGCATCATATTGATAACCAACTAATTTAGGAGCACCAGCTATAGTCATAAGAGATTGACCTGTGTCTCTTGCAGTTTGTGGTGAACCTATAAATGTTAAAAAGTTACCAGCATCAGCTCCATAAGGAGTACCTGGTCCAGATCCTAACATGTTAGCATTTATATTAACAGTTGGTGGAGGTTGATTACCGGAAGGAAAACCTTCAGCATCATCCCCTAACAAACCTAATGATAAGGGATCATCTTTCCAAGGTGCTACACCTTCATTACCTGATTGTTTAGTATTAATCTGGCCTGGAGTAAGAGTACCCCCTACACCTACGCCACCAACGTCTGTAATTGACCAAGTACCAGCAGGATTTTGAGTAAGAGCACCTCCATCTCTTTCGTTTGATCTATAACCAATATTTAAACCTTTTGGTTTATCTTTTGATTTCATTTTCTTGCCACGCATCTGACCAATAGCGTAACCTATACCAACCATAATACCAACCCACATTGCTGAGTTTCTTAGTAGCTTATGGCGTGGGTGTTCTTCTGAAGGTCTAAATCTACCTATAGATGTACCCGTAGTCATTCCATATGTTTTTATCTCAAATGGAGATAAGAACGGTTTATTAAATGATGTTTCTGGTGAATGAAAAGTAAAAGTAGCATCTGATGTACCATTTCTATCTCCTGCATACAAAGTAACATTCTGAGGATTTGTGTAATTAAATGAAAATCCAGTATTACTTGTAAGAAATACATCTTGATTTGGGCTATTGAATGGATAATTTGGAATCATTCCAACACTAGTTGTGCTATCTTGCATTCCTTGAGCATTCCCTGGAATAGTATAGAATCTCATATTTCTACTTATTCCTTTTGCTATAATAGACTTATTACCTTCTCTTGATCCTACTAGAATTTCATACCCCACAATACCTGGTATAACTGGACCTGTAGGTGTTCCATTATCTGGTGAACATATTTGACCAAAACTTTCACTATACCTTGGCATTACAATATTTTCAAACTTTACACCAAGTATATTTATTGAATGACCATTATTAGAAGATCTATCTAAAAATCCTCCAGGACCAGAACTATTAAATGTTTCATCAGGAAATTTATGATGTCTTATAGGTTTACCACATAAATCATGATTTTCATTTCCAGAAACACCATTCCATCTAACAGGATCTTGAGGGTATCTTTCGGTAGATTCCCAATATGCCATATGCCCTTCAGCAATAACCTCACCACAATCATCTGTTGTTGTACCCTCCACTAAACTTTGTGGATTATCCCAATATTGATTAGCCTGATTTTGTGCAGTATTGTATATTTCAAATACTCTGTCAATCTCATCTGTATCACATAAACCATTATTAGATGCTTGAACCCCTAAGTTATTTACATCAGCTTGTAATTCATCTGTCTCAGTTAAAATACTTCCATCAAGTGCTTGCCATCCATTCCAAGATATAGCTCTACCTGGTATATGATATGATCTAGATTTATCTCCAGTATTGTAAACAAATCTAATAAAGAATGCATAAACCTCATCTCTCATAAATGTAGGTTTATTACCTCCTTTTTTATAGTAATCAGAATCAAATTGTGTTACTGTCCAGTGTGCATGTATTCTATTAGCATGTGGTTGATAATTAAAATCATATTTTTCTGTAGGTCCTTGTCTTATTAGATAATCATTAACTACATACATCTTATCTGATTTATTAAATACAGGTGTACTTAATGGAATAGTATTTAAAGGAACTGCTTTTAAAGCTTGATTAATATAATCAATACTAATATGAGATTGTTCGGTACTATATATACCCAGCTCTTTAGCTTGTATTTCCCCTTGATTATGACTTAAAATTACTAATTGAAAATATTCAAAGTTTTTATCTAGACCAGATATTTCTACTTCTAAACCAGATAATAAATCTTCATGATCAAATAATGGTTGAATATTTGAAATACCATAATAGTCTCCAACTTTTTGATCATTTACTACATATGACATAAAAGCTTGATATGATCCATTTCTTAATTGTCCACCATCATTAGATCTTGAAAGTTTTATACACGGTATA
>CESK01045554.1_pt1 | contig 16394 bp, 19 predicted proteins | sample 531091 | NCBI WGS metagenome assembly CESK01 (sample SAMEA2621271, study PRJEB7988) | marine metagenome | biome: marine biome (ENVO:00000447); feature: surface water layer (ENVO:00002042); material: "saline water (ENVO:00002010), including plankton (ENVO:xxxxxxxx)" | depth 5 m
GCTAAGAAAAGAAAAATGACACGTAAGAAAAGAAAATAGGTGTCCTATCTTATTAGCAATATTCCACATTTTAAATGTTGGGTGAGAAGGGAATTTACTGCTAATCATAGTAACTACCACGGAGAGTTTTTGCACGCTATTGCGTTCGCTGTTAATACTATTCCTGATCGTTCGTTAAGTTTTCAAGTTGTTTTTACAGGCTGTGAAACAGAGTATGACGATTGGGAAGAAGGTAATATTCATGGCGGCGCTATGTGGGCAAGACTACCGATACAAGGTTTAGTAGCCGATATTCCTTTAGAAGAGTGGGGAGAGCCTATGCAAGACCATATAGCTCAACCTTGGGATTGTGAATCAAGAGATCATTCTGTAATCGTTATGGATAGAGTTAGTTCTAGTCCATGGCTTTGCAAAATAGATGGAAAGTTTTATACTGGTAAATATATGTTTACTGTAGATTACACAAATAACGAAATCGCAGATTGTCCTGCACAACACAAACAATCACATGTATTATATATTACAGAAGATTGTGAGTGGAAAGGTAACTTAGTTGCATTGCCTAATAATAGAGTAAGAGCAACAAGTCCTGCATTGTGGGTAACTGGAGAAGGGGCACCAGACTTTACTCCTTCACAAACGTTACATTCTGCAGAAGGTCATGAAAGTTATCTTGACCCCAGTATAACGTTTAATAATTTATATCAGGAGGAATAATGGCTACAAAAACAGCTAAAAAGAAGTCAGCTAGGAAAACTAAAAAGAAAAGTGGAGCAAGACCTACTAACCCCGCTCTATATGCAAGGGTAAAAGCAGAAGCTAAAAAGAAATTTAAAGTTTACCCAAGTGCTTATGCAAATGGCTGGCTAGTGCGTACATATAAAAAACGCGGAGGTAAATACGCCTAATGCCTAAGAAAAAACGCGATCCTAAAAAAGGCACAGGTAAAAAACCTAAAGGAAGCGGTAGACGTTTATATACAGATGAAAACCCTAAAGACACAGTTAGTATTAAATTTGCAACTCCTGCGGACGCAAGGGCTACAGTCGCTAAAGTTAAAAAAGTTAAAAAACCTTTTGCAAGAAAAATACAGATACTTACTGTTGGAGAACAAAGAGCTAAAGTAATGGGTAAAACACAAGTGGCAAGTATATTTAAAAAAGGCAAAGAATCTATTAGGAAAGCGAGGAAGAAAAGTGGCTAAACCTAAAGGTGGATTAACTGCATGGTTTGGAAAGGGACCTAAAGGTGACTGGGTAGATATAGGAGCACCTAAGAAAAAAGGTAAATTTCAAAAATGCGGTAGAAAATCTGCTAAAGGAGGCAGTAAAAGAGCTTACCCAAAATGCGTGCCGAGATCGAAAGCCAGAAGTATGACAGCAGCGCAAAGAAAAAGTGCGGTGCGTAGAAAAAGAGCAGCGGGCAATCCTGGTGGTAAACCTACGAACGTAAGAACGTTTGCAAAAAATAAAAAGAAAAATGGCACGAAAAAAAGCTAAAGCTATAAAACGAACCACAGGTAAAGGCGGTAACTACAGACCTACTAAAGCTGGTGCGGGAATGACTAAAAAAGGTGTTCGTGCGTATAGAAAAGCTAATCCAGGTTCTAAATTAAAAACAGCCGTAACAGGCAAAGTTAAAAAAGGTAGTAAAGCTGCGAAAAGACGAAAATCTTATTGTGCTAGGTCACTAGGACAATTAAAACGTAGTTCGGCTAAAACAAGGAATAATCCTAACTCAAGAATACGTCAAGCAAGACGAAGGTGGAAGTGTTAATGGCAAGAAAAAAATCAAAAAGACCAGGACTATGGGCAAACATACATGCTAAAAGAAAAAGAATAAAATCTGGTAGCGGGGAACGTATGAGGAAACCTGGATCAAAAGGAGCCCCTAGTAAGAAAAATTTTAAACAAGCTCGAAAAACCACTAGGAAACGTAAATAATGTATGAATATGCTTGTGAAGTGGAGAGAGTTGTTGACGGAGACACTGTCGACGTTGTGTTGGATCTTGGCTTCGATATTCTTTATAAGTCTCGCGTTCGTTTATATGGTATTGATACTCCCGAGTCACGCACTCGTAACAAAGATGAAAAAGCTAGAGGAAAAATGGCTGCTGCGTATTTAGAACGGGCAATAAACAATGGAGATAAAGTTGTTATACAAACAAAACTAAAAGATTCGAGAGGCAAGTTTGGTAGAGTTTTAGGAGATGTTGTTATCGATGGATTAAATATTAATCAAACCATGGTAGAAAATAATTACGCAGTAAAATATTATGGACAATCGAAAGAAGAAATAGAAGAGGAACATCAAATAAATAGAACTAAATTAATAGAACGAGGATTATTTAATCCCGAGGAGATATAATGGAAATAGGTGGTTTATTAAAAAATGTTGTCGGTGCAGTAGCACCTACTATAGGAACTGCATTAGGTGGTCCTATGGGCGGAATGGCTGCAAATATGATATCAGAAGTCTTAGGTTGTAAAAACGATGCTAAATCGATAGAGAAAGCCATAGAATCAGCAACTCCTGAGCAAATGCTAGAACTTAAAAAAGCAGAACAAGCATTTGAATTACAGATGAAAGAACTAGACGTAGATGTTTTTAAATTAGAAACGGCTGATAAACAAGATGCTAGAGGTAAGTTTGGCAAAGACTGGACGGCTAGAATTATGGGTATAGCTACTGTAGGTGGTTTTTTAGCCTATATATTTTTAGTTACTCTTCAGCCTCCAGAACAAAATAGCGAAGCTTTAATAAACCTTGTTCTTGGCTATTTAGGTGGTTTAGCTTCTGCAGTAATTAGCTTTTATTTTGGAGCGTCGCAGAAACAAGATTAATGGAAGATATAACCCTATTTATAGCAGAAGTTGGCTTTCCGATAGCAGCAACTATTGGGTTAGGATTTTTTATTTGGAAACTAATAAATAGAATTATCGACGGTATGGAAACGAAAGTAGATGTATTAGATGATAAAGTAGCTGACCAAATAGCACAAATGGAAGATAGATTAGGAACTAAATTAGACTCGCAACACGGTATATTAGTTTCTCTTATTGATAGAGTAAGAAGTTTAGATAATGAAATTATTAGACAAGATACTTTGATTAAAACTATTTTAGGAGTGCCCCAGTTAATAGATAGCAATAAAATAGCAAAAGCAGATAGAGACGACCAAAGAAAAGATTGATGAGTAGGCAAGATAAAATTAGGGTATTAATAACATGTCTTATGGGTTTATTTTTAATATTACTTACCACATTTATCATGGCTGACGAAATGGTGCATAAATTTAAGAGTCCAAGTTTTTCAGGAGAAGGAACTTCTTCTCATTATCTTACGATAGAGAATCAAGAAACGAATCGAGCTCAAGCTATTAGAGATGAGATCGAAGCTTTAAAAGACGAATTAGAAAGAGAAGAAACGAACACAGTTGAAGCAAGGTTTATGCGAAACCTTACTTCAAGAATCTATGCTAATATAGCAAGACAAGTAGAGGCTTCATTATTTGGAGAAGATACAAATAAAAGTGGTTCTATGGAACTTGACGGTAACACTATAGAATATGAAATTAATGATGAAGAAGTCAAAGTTACAATTACTGACGAAGACGGAACAGTCACGGAAGTTATTGTTCCTGTTGGCGGTTTTACTTTCTAGTTGTACTTTGATGATAGACCCTTTAGATAATAATATTCCTCAAGTAAAACATATAGAGAAACCAAAAGTAGAGTCTTTATATACCGATTTTACAAAAATACCAGAACCAGAAAGAAAACCTGTTGTAGCAGTTTACGCAGATAACTTTAAAGATCAAACAGGACAAAGAAGATCTAATTCTCAATACGCTACTTTTAGTACAGCAATTACACAAGCACCACACGCATACCTTATGCGAGCATTAAAACACTCTGGATTTTTTGAAGTAGTTGAGCGAGTTTCTTTAGATTCAGTAACTAAAGAAAGACAATTAATTCGTTCGACGAGAGAAACTTTTGACGAAAAACAAAAACTTATGCCGTTAAAGTTCGGGGATATGATCATGACAGGAGGAGTTTTATCTTATCAAGCCAACATAACAAGTGGTGGTATGGGAGCTAGAAATCTTGGAATAGGGGTATCGCGACAGTATAGAGAAGATATAATAACAGTTAGTTTAAGAACTGTATCGGTCATGACAGGTAGAGTTTTGATAGAAGTTTTAGTTACTAAAACTGTTTTATCAGCTTCGCTTGATAACGATATATTTAGATTTGTTTCAGATAATACAGAGTTGATTGAAATCGAAGGAGGTGCTGTGAAAAATGAGCCAACCAGCATAGCCTTACAAATGGCGATTGAAACAGCTGTATTAGAAACAATAAATGAGGGTGTAAACAATAACTATTGGAGGATAAAAGAATGAAAAAATTTCTATTAATACTTATGTTATCGACGCCTTTATACGGAGCAGATAACGAAATCTTTGTTGACCAAAGTTCAGGTAGTTCTAATTCTAATATGGATTTAGAACAACTTGGCTCTGGTAACATAATCGGTGGAGCAGACGCTGTAGCAGGGACAATGACAGCCCTAGATTTAGACGGTACAGCTATGACACTTGATATAAATCAAATAGGAGACAGTAATAAGTTCTTAGGCGATATAACCGCAGATTCTTATACAGGATTTTTTGAGTTTGACGGTAATTCAAATACATTCAATATGAGCACCGACGAAACAAATACTTATGGAGCAGACTCGTCTAATTTAAATGTTGATGTAACAGGTAATACCAATACCTTTACATTAAATCACGCCATGGTTGCACAGGCAACTACATTAGACTTAGACTGGATTATAAACGGTTCTAGTAATACTATTACTTCAGCAATCGATATAGATGCAGCGACTAATTACATGGATATAGACGGTTCAGATAATTCTGTTACATATGACGGCGATGGGTATGCGGGCGGATATTTTTATTTAGACCATACAGGAAGTAATAGGAATTTTAATATACAACAACAAAGTACATTAGATAATGACTGGCTTAAAATTATTAGTGTTGGTTCTACTTCTAGTACCGTTTGCGTTATTCAAAACGACCAAGGCACAAGCACAAGCTGTTGATATAGGCAGTATTAGTGAGTTACGTGGTAACGCACAAGTAGTACGAGATAAACCATACGGAGCTGAGTTGGCTTTTCCAATTCAGCAAATGGATAATGTAAAAACAGAAGCTGGTCGCGTAGCTATAAAATTCGAAGATGACACGATAGTTCGTGTTATGGATCATAGCAAATTAGTTATAGATACTTACATCTATGACCCAGATCCTAATAAATCTGAAATGGCTTTACGTTTCGCTAGTGGTACAGCTAGGTTTGTTACTGGTAAATTTAATAATAAAAAAGCGATTAATATTAGTACTCCGAGTGCTAATGTTTTTGTAAGAGGAACTGATTTTACAATTACAACAACTCCAGAAACAGGTTCTTCTTTAATTATATTGCTTCCTGACGAATACGGTAATCCTAGTGGTGAAATTTTAGTTGAAACAGCTATGGGGCAAGTAATATTAAATCAAGCTTATCAAGCAACTACAGCGATTACTTTTAATCAACCTCCTTCAGCTCCTGTTATTTTAGATATTTCCCTTGAATTTATTGATAATATGTTAATAGTTAATCCTCCTAAGTCAGAGGAATTACTTGAAGAAGAAAGACAACAAACTTCTACAGATTATTTAGATTTTGCGGATTTAGATATAGATTTTTTAGCAGAAGATTTGTTAGAAAACAGCGCTGATTTAGAATTTACCGAACTAGATATAAATTATCTTGACGTAAATTTCTTAGAAGATTTATTAAAAATTATAGATGCATTAGCTATCGATGAAGATGATGACCAACTTACAAGAGTTGCAACAGATATAAAAATTGCAGGAACAAGTTTAGGTCAGGATAAAGAAACACAAATAACTACAATAATAACAGGACAAGTAGTTAGTCTTAGACGCGAGGTAGGTTCTAGTATACGTTTAGATTTAGACGGATCGAGTGCCTATACTTTAATTCTTTTACAAAACGGCGTAGAAAATGTTGTAAAAGTTAATGGCGGTTCAGCAAATACAATAACAATAAAACAAGGTAGTTGATGAAAAAAGCCATATTCGCCGTATTAATAATACTGCTAGGTGTCCCATTAGTATTACAAATATCTCCTTTAGAAACTTTAAAACTTAAAACTTTCGATTACTTTTTACCTGAACAACAACCTTCTGGTTATTTCACTATACTAAATATTACGGAGGAAGATATCGCTAACGAAGGCGGTTATCCCCTAACTAGGCAAACATTAGCACAAATACAAATTAATTTACTTAGACAAGGGGCAATAGGTGTTGGTTGGGTTTTAGCTTTCCCCCAACCAGATAGATTCGGAGGTGACTTTGAATTTACAGAAGCGTTACGTTTTGCACCTAGTGTTTTAGCTATGTATGAAAATGATACAGACGATTACCCACCTACAACAGGAACTGTGATTTTAGGTGAAGATATCGGCGGTATCGATGCACAAGGCGTAGTACAAAATATTGAGGTATTAAAACAAAATGCTTCACAAGGTATTGCGATAGCTAGACCAGAAGTAGATTCATTAATACGTAGATTACCCTTATTAATGCGTACACCTGACGGTTGGGTTCCCTCTTATGGAACTGAGGTATTAAAAATATTAGCGAACGCAGATACTTACGTTATTAAAACAAATCAAAACGGTTTAGAAGAAATACGAGTAAAAGGTATACCTTCCGTTCCTGTGGATTCTTTTGGTAGAAAATGGGTTAGTTGGGTAGATACACCACAAACCACGTTACGCGAGATGAACGTAGAAAACAAATTTGTTTTTGTAGGATTTACAGCTAAAGGTATCATGCCCCAATTAGCCACTCCAGTTGGGCTTCTTGAGCCGCATAAAATACAAGCAGCATTAGCTGAAAGTATTCTTATAGAAAATAGTCCTTACGTACCTGATTATGCGTTAGCTGTAGAACTTCTTATATTAATCGTAGGGATAAGCCTTATATGGTTATTTTTAAACGTTTTTGGAGTTACCTCGGGAGTAGTATTAGCGACCCTTATATCGGGCGTAACTGCGTTTTCTGGGCTATATTTAATTAAAAACGGAGTATTAATAGACGTAACATGGGCATTTATATCTGAAATACTTACAGGAACTACCGCTTTTTATTTAAATTACCGTACACAATTTAAACTTCGTCAGCAGATTAAAAAACAATTCGAACATTATTTAGATCCTGGGCAGGTCAAACGATTACAAGATAATCCAGAATTATTAAAACTAGGTGGAGAAAAAAGATACTGTACTTTTTTATTTACAGACGTAAGAGGGTTCACTGCTATGAGCGAAACTATGTCTCCAGAAGAAGTTACTATAGTTATGAATAAAGCACTTACTATACAACAAAAAATAGTACAAAAACATGGGGGTATGGTAGATAAATATATTGGTGATGCAATGATGGCGATATTTAATGCACCACTAGATTTAGAAAACCACGCACATAAAGCTGTTCTTGCCGCTATAGAAATGCAACAACTTATAAAAGAAGAAGGTATTGGTATAGAGATTGGAGTTGGATTAAATACAGGAGACGCTGTAATTGGTAATATGGGCAGTGATACGCGCTTCGATTATACAGCTATAGGTGATGCTGTAAATACAGCCGCTAGAATGGAAAGTAGCTGTAAAGAAGTCGGAGAAGATATAGTTATTACAGAAAATACAGCTTTAGAAACACAAATAAAACTTAGACAACTAAAACCGATAAAAGTAAAGGGAAAAGAAAAACCAATAAATATATACACAGTCAATAATCATGAAGTATAATCGACAAATCAGTTCTTTACTGCAGCCTTCGGAGACGGCTTTATCCGCTTAAACCATACTGGGAACACTATGCAACATTTAGAGAACACAATAAATAAAAAAAGTATATAAGCATGTTTGGAGAAATTGCAGCAGTAATAGGTGCCTTATCTTCGGCGAAACAAGCTTTCGATCCTGAATCTTCAGGCGGTGGCGGAGGTGTGTCGTCTGAAACACAAACAGGCAGTGGAAATCTCCAATATACTCCTGTAGGACTAGAATCATTAGAAATAACTCCTTTTGAATATGAATTATTAGAGGAAATATTTCGTAAAGAACAAGAAGAACCTCAACAGATGTACCATGGAGGTGAGTTATATAAAAATGTAGGCGGGGGTATAGGCGATTTATTTGAAGATTTAGAGCCAACTTTAGAAAATCCTACAGCACCTCAACAAGACGAATTTTTTAAACAAGATCGAAAAATAAATAAACAAAGAAGAATAGATTTTGTTAAAGATTTAACAACAGAATTATCAGAATATATAGAACAATTAGCAAATTACAAAAAGTTATTAGATCCTGAAACAAAATCATCGATAAGAGGAAGAGGTTCTATAATTCCAGGAGCAAGCCAAAGCGGTAGAAGTATATCTAATAGAGATTTAAGAGTAGGTGGAACAACGATTAATCCTTTTATGTATCGTGCTATGCAAGACGGAGGTAAACCCGACGGAGTATTAGATAGAAAAATGTTTGCGGCTAATCCTATGTTAGACGGCGGAGACGTTCAAGGTCCAGGTGGTCCAAAAGACGATTTAATACCAGTAATGGCGAGTAATGGTGAATTTATGTTATCTAAAGCAGCAGTTGATCAAGTAGGTGGCGGTGACCATTCTAAAGGTATTGCTAGATTAGAAGCTTTTAATGAATTAGGAAACCAAAGATATGGCTGATAGAACGGAACGAGAATTTACTTCCCAAGCCCCTGCAGGGTATATAGGAGATTTTTTACAACAAGGTATATTTCCTTATTTAGGTGCTTTTTTACAAGACCAATTTACAAATATAGGTAGACCTGATGCAACTCCTTTTACCTATACTGGCGATAGAGTAGCACAATTCGATCCTAGAGAACAATATGCAATGGATTTATCTGATGCGGCTATTGGTTCATATAGACCTTTTATAGCAGATGCTTCAGATATTTTTTCTACAGGCGCGCAAGATTTAAGAAATATACAAGGCGCAGGATTAGGTGCATTTGGTGAAGCAGGAGCAGCAGCCCAAGCAGGTCGTGGAGAATTTGATCCAACTATGGCAAGTTCTTATTTTAATCCTTTCGAAGATCAAGTAGTACAACAAACTTTATCTGATATAAGTGAAGGATTAGCTAAAGGAGATATGGCTCTTAGAGATAAAGCTGTTAGCGCAGGAGCTTTCGGTGGTTCTAGGGGTAGGCTGACACAAGAAGATTTAGCAGAAAGAGTTGGTAGAGGGGCTACAGAAGCAGTGGCGGGTATTCGTAGTAAAGGTTTTCAAGACGCTATACGTAATGCTATGACAGGGTTTGAAGGAGCTAGACGTAGAGACCAAGGAGCAGGACAATTATTTACAGGTATAGGAAGTGGTTTAGGTTCTTTAGGTAGTGTAGGCGCAACAGGTATGTCGCGTTTTGGACTTGGTATGCAAGGATTAGGTTCACAATTAGCAGGGTTACAACAACAAGATATTAATCGTACTATGGGCATCGGCTCGTTAGGTAGGGGAAGAAACCAAGCGTTATTAGATAGAGCGTATTCAGATTTTGTTGGTACTTATAATTTACCGATGACTACATTAAGTAACGTTGGTTCTGTATTAGGGGCTCTTGGACCAATGGCAGGTGGGTTTGGTTTTGCAGGTGCGAACGCTCCGCAAGACTTTCCTAATAATACAGGCGCACCATTTTATCCAAATACGGGACCAATGGGTACAGTAGGGGCTAATTTTTATGGCGGCGGTATGGGCGGTATGGGCGGGATAGGTAGTTTCGCTAATATGTACGGTACTACTGCTGGAACTAATACTTATGGCATGAATATGCCAGTAGCATAATATGGCGAACGGAAGAAGAGGCGGAATAGGAACATTAGGTTTCCCACAATTTAATGTAGGTGGGCAAGGTGGGGTTATACCACAGTTACAACTCAGACCTGCACCGATTAACTTTCCTCGAGCAGGTGGCGGAGGCGGAGGCAGTGGTAGAAGACAAATCAATCCTGCTGTTGCATTTCTTCCAGGAATTGTAGGAGCATTAGGTAATAGATTTTTACCACAACCCGCAGTAAAACAAAGAACCCCTACTGGTGATGATAGAATAGATCAAGTTTTAGCGCAAGCTGATTTAACTTTCGGACCAGAAAGAGAAGATCCTACATTATTTCAAGAATTACTTCCTTTAGGTATTGATGCATTAATCGCAGGTGGTTTAGGAGATAGAGGAGGAGCCGCGTATGCACAGACAGCCTTGGAAAGAAAAGCTGCTGATTTAAAAAATAGAAGAGATATAGAAGGCACGAAAAGACAATTTATAAAAGAACAGTTAGAACCTGAATCAGCGCAATCAACAACGATGATAGACGCAGAAAAAATAAAAGTTGGAGTAGCAGATACTCGAAGAGGTTTCTTTTTACCTAAAGAACAAAGATTTAAAGTTTTCGATCCTAAAAACCCTAAAGCTAACGAAGAAGGGTTCGCTTACGCTAGTGATGTAGGTACTGGAAATTGGTTAGATGTAGATCAAACGGGGGGAGCTAGTAGAGATTTAAGTTTTTTAAAAGATCCACAATACGAAGCGTTATTTGAATTTAGTAAAACACAAAAAGAACAAGATAGTGCTTTATTAAGTACGTATGACGCAGTTAACAATGTTGTAAAAGAATTAGATAAAGCAATAGATAATCCAGCATTAAATCCCGCTACAACCATAGCTAATGGACTTAGATTTGTAGACGATCTTTATGCTAATATAGATCAAGTATTCGTTGATAGAGGCTACGAAAATGCGTTTAATCAAACCACAGGAGAGGACAGTGGATTAGCTGCTCAAGATTTATGGCTTTCGTTAAAAAGCGGAAGTGATGAAGAAATCGATAGAGCAACTAAAGCATTAGAAAAGAAACTAGGGATTGATCTTTCCTCTAGGGAGTATTTAGGAAGTCTAGCCTACAGTAATGTTAGATTAAGATCACAAATGTTATCTCTTGCGTATGCTGCAGCAGCTTCAGCAGGTCAAACAGGCAGAACTTTATCTGATAAAGATTTAGCTTTTTTCCTACAACAAGTAGGTTTTGGAGCATCTCAAAATCCAGCAGTTTTAAAAGAAAATTTATTGCAATTTGCTGATGGTGTTCAACGAAAAAACGATGATAGAATACCTGTATTTTTACCTCAACGAACACTTCGTCAATACGACTTAGATAATACTATCGTACAATCAACTTTAGGTGAGTATTATATTCCTTCAAAAAATGAACAAGGCGAGGATAATTGGAAAGATTTTGAAAATTATTCTACAAGAAATTTTGACATGCGATATAAAGATGTTGAAACATATAAAAAATTCAAAAGTCATAAAAGAGGTACTTTTGATTCTCCTAAAGATCCAGATGATAAAGAAGAAGGAAGTATTTTAGATACTATCGATTTAGGAATATCTTAATGGTAGATGCAGCAACTCTTACAAAAGAAGACATAGAAAGTCTTGTAAATCGCGGTGCGTTAGAAGTTAGTAAATTACCTATATCAGATCAAAATCCTAACGTATTATTCGGTGATATTTATAATACCGATCAATTAAAAGCTGCTGCTATCGCTAAAAGCGTACCTTTACAAAGTTATCTTTCGATATTAGAAGGTCCCGATAAAGTAAAACAAAAAATAGATGAATATAATCAAGCTGTACCTTCTTTATTAAGTTTTTATAATAGACCTCCATCTGCTTTAACAGAAGCAGATATATTTCCTGAGTATACTGCCAGAGTACAACGTTACGACGCAGAAGAAGACAGACGGACTAGAGAGACTGCGTACCTAAGAGGTAATTTACCAGAAAGTTTTTTAGACCCTGAACCTCCTATGAAGCCTATGGGTTATGACAAAGCTATAGAAATAGCCGCTCGTGGGTTTGATCCTCGTAAAGAACTTGATGTAGAGGGAATCAATTCATTTAGAAGAAGAATGGCGGCTCGTGGTCCGTATAATCTAACCCCTGAGGATTTAAATTATGCAAAACAGTATTTAGGGACTGATTACGCGAGCCGTATAGAAAATCCCGAAACTAGAGGTGCCTATGCTGAACGTCTTCCTGGAAAATTTGCATATTTAAACCCAGCTAATCCTGATCTCGGAATTGTTTACGTAGAAGAAGGGAAAGAACCTGTCTTATATGACTCACCATTATTTACACTAATGGACGCAGGAGAAGTATTTGTTCAAGAAGCACCTGTTATCGGTGCAGAAGTATTAATCGGCGGTAAAGGTTTAAAATATTTTGATGAATTTTTAAAAGATGCTCCTACTGGTAAAGGATTAGCAGGTAAAGCTTTCGAAGGAACAGCAGGAAATCTCTTACTTTCAGGAGGAGCTGCAACAACAAGATTTTTACAATTATTAAGTGGTTCTTTAACAGGTGTACATAATAGAGATATAACTGATATGTTAGAAGAATCAGGATACGTAGCCATGTTAGCTTTTGCAGGTAATACAGCAATATCTGCTTTTACAAGTGGGTTTCCTAAATTATATAGAGGTATTACAGGTAGAGATTTATCTGCTACCGATATAAAAAAGATAGAAGAAGCGATAGAAACTAAACAAGCTAGTGCTCAAGGTAAAACAGTTAGAACAAGAGAAGGAGAAGAACCTATAAGTCTCCTTGATATTGATCAAGCTTTAGAAAAACTCTCCGCTGAAATAGGGAAAGAATTAAAATTTAATCCTACTTTAGCACAAGCTACAAAAGATTCTTATATTGCTGATTTAGAAAGTATTTTAATGGCTAACATTAACAATCCTGAATACGGCACTTTATATAAAGAAATGTTAGACGGTAATGAACAATTAATACAAGATTTATTTGACGGTATATTTAAAGACTTAGCTAATGATACGACAGGAAATACTGTCGCTAAATCTCTTACTAATTTATTTGGAAGAAAATCTGAAAACTTGCAAGATCAGGGACTTGTTATTATGTCGACTATTAAAGAAAACATAGATAACATGAAGTCAGCTTCTCAAGGTAAAAATTTATTAGATGAAGTTGTTGATATAGAAGCTTCTTCTAAACTAATACCTAGATATACAACTCGTTTAAATGAAATATCCCGTAATTATAAAGAACAATTAGCCAACGATGTTAAAACAGCGTTTGATTTACCTGAACTAGCTGATTTAAAATTTACAGGTAGAGGTTTTAGAAATCAAATAACAGCTTTCGAAGATGCAGGTAAACAAACAACAGGTTTAAATGTAGGTCGTAAAGAAATAGACAAAAATTTTAATGAATTATTTGAGCCGCAAATTTTAGAAAGACTTAAAAGGTATAAAAATGGTGATTTAACAATAAGAGAGTTGAACGATATTCGTACACAAATTAATAGATTCGCTAGTACATTAGAACCAGGAAAAAGTGTCGGACAACAAAAAGTTTTTCAACTTAGTCGTGATTTACAAGAGTCTATTGAAAATACTATGTTTAGTACGATAAGAAAAAATCTTCCTAAAGACCAAGCAAACTATGTTATTGAAACATTAAACGTACAGAAATATGGTACTGAATTAGCAAACAATCGTGCTATAACAGATTTATTACGAACAAATCCTGAAGAAGTTGTTGGATATTTATTTGCAGGAGGAAAAGGTAAAACAGTAAATACTAGAGCTAATAGTCTTATTGATTTTTTACAAACTACAAATAGTAATAGTGAAATAAGAAGGATTAGAAACGACACTATTGAGTTTATAAAACGAAACTTTTTTGACGACCCTGATTTATCCCCTGTAGAACTTAGTAGAAACTACAGAACTTTTTTAGATGAAAACGAAGCAACATTAAGAGCTATTTTTCCTGAAGATGAATTTAGAGGGATATTACGAACTAGACAAGATTTTGCTAAAAACATAACTGAACCATTAGAACGTTTAGATAGAAAAAATAGATTACTTACTGCTAAATTTGGAGAAGATAGTCCGTTTAATATAGTAACTGAAATATTAGGAACAGGAGAAACTAAAAAGGCAAGCGGTGAATTAATCGATGATTTAGATTTTATAGACGATTTACTTGAATCGGCAACAGGAGCCGAAAAAGAAATACTACAAAAACAAATAAGCGATGCAACTAAAAAATATATTTTATTAAGATCATCAGTAGACGGTAAATTTGACGTTAATAGGTTAAACCAGTTTATGAACGAAGGATTTGCTCCTGCACAATTAGTTGGTGATGATTTAAGTTTTAAAGGAGTAATTGGTAGGTTGATCGATAATCCAGATGATTTTTTTACTAATCTTGAAGTTATGAGAGACGTTGGTATGAGACTGACACAAGACTTAACTAGTGCCGCTCCGCTACGAGCTCAAACAAGAGAAGCAATCTCTGATCCTGGAACAGAATACTTAAGAAGATTTTTTATACCTCCGCTAACACAATTCGGTAGAAGAACCACAGCCTTAGAAAATCTTGTAACAGACCGTAATATTAATTTTTTAAGTAGGGTTCTCACTGATGACCAACTATTTAAAGCTTACGCTGATGGAATAAAAGGCACTAAAAAAGCAGGAAATATCGCCAAAATATTAGCTGATTATGGTATAGTTCATTATGAAGATATTGGTGGTACAGCTAAATTCTACGATACAGTAGAAAAAAGACAAACACCAACAGCTAGAGAAACATTAACACCAGAAATGTTAGACGACATAGCTAGATTACAAAGAACAATAGGAGCATTTAACTAATGGGTCCAGGATTTGGCGGTATAAATATTGGTGGGTTTGCATTACCAGAAATTAATATGGAAGAAGTTAATGCAGGGATAGCCGCGCAACTTGCTCCTGAAATTGCTAAATATTTAGCAGAACAAAATTTATCAACTGCAACAAACGAATTCGAAAAAGATGTTGCAGAAAATACTATTGATCAAATTACAGATTATGAAACAGGTATAGGTACTTTACCACCAGTAGTAGAAGAAATATTAGAGGAAATAAGACAGCCAAGAGAAGATGTAGTTTATGCAAGAGACGATCGTCCTATACGTAGCTACAGCCCTAGTTATTTTAGCGGAGAGGATGAAAGAGCAATAGGTAGAGAAAATGAAGGTATAGCGTCTATAGCCACGCCAGCACCAATACCAACGCCTGTGCCAGCACCAATGCCTGTGCCAGTACCCGCACCAGCACCTATTGTAGAAACTGTTAATCAAAACATGGGTATACAAAACTTACCTACTAATACTGAGGCAGATTTGAAAGAGTTTTATAACCCTAGTTATATGGGTTTTGAAGATGAAAGAGCTATTGGAAGAGAAGATTTAAGAAATCTTGGCGTAGACTTATCTGTATTACCTACGGTTAGTCCTGTAAGCATAGAAAAAATGCCTGCACCTGCAATAACCCCTTCAATAGCCCCTGTAGCTGATATCGTTGGAGGGTATACTGATATTCAAACTATGCCTGATAATACTGGAATGTTTATAAGACAATTACCGCCACCCTCTCCTATAAGTAATTTAATACGACAACAAAGACAGGCGTATAATTCAGCTTTACAAAATGCAGTATATAACCCACAAACCTCACAACCAAGATCAATGTATATAAGACCGATGAGTGCTGCAGAATTTGGTAGTCGACCAGGAGAAGAACTTACTACTAATCAACCTACTAATTTATTAGCAATGCAAAGAGGCGGAGCAATGAAATTACCTAATAGCCCTATGAATATGGGTTTAGGTGGGTTGCCCCCGATGCAACAAAACGATAAACTAACACAATTATTCGCACAGTCGTTTAATCCAAGGAGATAACTATGGCAATGAAACCAACAGAAGAAATTATGATGATGGGTAAAAGAGCGGATGTCCCTATGGGTAACCCAAATGCTCCTGCTAAAGGAGCTGGAGCACCTCCACCAGAAGCTATGGAAGCAATGGCAGCACTTATGGGTAATGAAGCTATGTTAGGTTCAGGTATGGATAGACAGATGCCCGAGGACAGCGGTATGGCTATGCAACAAGATGCAGGTGCATTAGCAGAAGCCGTAGTTGGTAGAACAGGTGGTGACGTACAACAAGCTTTGATGTTATTAGATGACGCTAAAGCTATGTTAGAAGCTGCTGCTAATAAACCACAAATGGCAGCAGAAGGAAAAGAGTTAAAGCCTATTCCTGAGGGTAATAAAGGGTTGGGTAAGTTACCTGAAGACGTAAGAAACAAAATGGGTTTTATGGCTGACGGCGGTGGTATT
>CESK01003577.1_pt1 | contig 16368 bp, 6 predicted proteins | sample 531091 | NCBI WGS metagenome assembly CESK01 (sample SAMEA2621271, study PRJEB7988) | marine metagenome | biome: marine biome (ENVO:00000447); feature: surface water layer (ENVO:00002042); material: "saline water (ENVO:00002010), including plankton (ENVO:xxxxxxxx)" | depth 5 m
GCTATACCACCTAGGGTTTTTATGCTTATTTTAAAACTAGTGTCTTCATTTAATTGTTTCGCCATCTTTATATAATGTTTTTTTCTTTTAAATAATCGTACATGTCCTCTCCTATTTCTATGCCAAAAGTAGAATCAGACTTATAGTGTTCATGTGCTACATTTCTACTATAAGAAATTAATCTACCGGCTTCCATTAACTTATTTCTTAAACTTGGGTATTTGTCACTTAATGCTAAAGCTAATAAAGCTCCTTGTGCTGAGTGACCAGATGGGTAAGATGGTGTGTCCATTGAAGGTAAAAATTCATAGTCTAAGTTTATATCATGTAAATGTGCTATTTCTTTAGGCCTAGGTCTATTGTGGTGGTTTTTTATTTTTAATATAGGTTCACGAGCACTATTTACCAATAATGGTATCATATCGTCGTAACCAACTATTTTAGTAAAAACACTACCAATATCATCAAACTCTTTAACAAAGTTTTTTCTTATAGGTATTCTAGCTAACTCTTTTATCTCCTGCATTGTTTCAAAAGAACCATTACTAGGTGGTGACTTAGTCATGTATTTATTAATTTCAAAATCGTGAAATATATTTTCCGCCATATTATGTATTTTTTATAATCACTTAAAAACCTATTTTCTTAAATTTCTTTTGCTTAAATTGTTTTCCTTTAGGTGTGTTTTTCTTTTCTTTTTTCTTTTCTTCTTTTTTTCTTTCTTTTACGCTTTCTTTTACTTCTTTTATCTTGCTATCTTCTATACCTAAATTATATCTACTCCAACCTAAAAACAACAATACTCTTTGCATGGCCGTAAACTCATTGTTAAGAGCGTCTCTTACATTTCTAACTTTATTATATAATCTATTTAAAGGTATGTTAGTAACGGCTTCTATTTGTGTAGTTCTAGCTGACCATATAGGATTATCAATATCAAATATAGACATTTCTTCTATAATATCTTTATTGTAGTTTAATGTTTTTTCAGCATTAGTTATTTTTCTAGACTTAATACCTACTGGAACAGCTATGTTTAACAACTCTAATAAAACAGCACTTTCATCTGGATTATAAGTTTTATCTCTTTGTTCTATGTATTTTATAACAGTATTTTTTAATGTAGCTACAACCGCACCAGCCAAACCAGAACCTCTTAATATAGAATCAATACTACCATTTATAACATACTCTGTTTTCTTTAACATTTTTTCATCATCAGCGTCATCGTCAAACATCATAGCAAATAAAGCTGTTTGTAAACTATAAAATATAACATTTTGTACAGCTAAATAATAAGCTATTTTAGTAACGTTTTCAATGTCACTTTGTACCAAACTGCTATTACCAGGTGATATTCTTCTATTTTTAATATCTAAAAAAGCTTTTTTACCTATTCTATTAAACTGTGACGTTACGTTTTGAAAAGCTAAAACTATTTTACCAAGTGGTGAAGCTTGTTGTTGTGAAACCATGTCAGGTCTAGCAGACTGCTGCGTAGCTTCTGTTTTTGCTTGAAAATCTTCAAAAGCCTTTGTTTCAGCTTCTTTTAAAGAAAGACCTTGACTTATATAGGTATTCACTCTGTTTCTGTAAAAAGTAGAACCACCTATTGCAATAGCTATATTATCACCTATTTGTGTAGGTAAAAAACCAAGTTCTAACAACTTAGCTATTAAAGCTCTAGGCGTGTTTTTAGCACCTTTTAACGAAGCTGCTAATTCAGCACCATTAACGTCTGTTTTAATACCACCTCTTCTTTGTTTCATAAAATCAGAGTTAAATATCATTGCAAAATCTTCAAAATATTGATCCATATTAGAAAATGCGGCAGCTGCTTTAAATATATTGTTGTCACTAAAGTTTAGGTAGTTAACCATAGACATTTGCTGTAATAAAGCAGATCTCATATTAAAGAACATAACAGCACCAACAGAACCATTTATATAATTCATAAATCTATTTACCAAACCAAAGCTTTGACCAGAAGGTTTGTTTCTACCTGTTTTAGTCCTATATAAACTATCTTCTATAGCTTTTCTAAGACTTTCTCCAAAAGCAGCTTCTATTTTATTTAGATTTTTTTCAGAAAATATAATATCAGCATTTTCTAAAAATTGATTAAATATTTTTGCTCTACCTACTCTGTCTGTAGCATCTGCTAAATCTGTTCTTATATCTCCGGATGTCCAGCTTTCGGTTGGCGCGACGTATTGTTTTTGTTTAGATATTACATTAATATTTTCAGCATAAGCTCTTAGTCTACTATCAGATCTAACCACTCTGCTAAGCTCGTTTATCTCCTCTTTACTCATACCAGGAATTTTGTGCTTATGTTTTTTCCAAAGATAAACTCTTACAGCGTCTTCATAAGTGTAACCAGTGTCTCCTATTTTTTCAGTGAGCATAGACTTTACGTCAAACATTTCTTGATTTAAAGTCTTAAAATCTCTAGCAATAGACTGTCGCATTGTGTTTAACTCTATATATGCTTTGTTCAAAGGTCTAAGTAAAGCTTTTTCAAAAAACGCTCTATGAGAATCTCCTAGCTTACCTTTACCCATAAAATTATAAAGCATACCAATAAAATCTTCATGCGATGGCGGTACAAAAAATCTAAACCTACCTTTTCCTGCACCCATTCTTTGAGCGGCTGTTCTTGATATTTTTGCCTTTGCGTCTATACCTGTAACCTCATCTAGTATTTGATTAAAGTTTTTGTCCATGCTTTTGCTAAACAACACTTTGGCTTGTTGAACTTTTCGTTTAACATCAAACTGTTCTAATATATTATCTACAGCTTGTACGTTTTGTATTGCATCATCAGCAAAGTAAAAGTCATTAAAACCTTCAGCTACTTTATCAGCAACCCACAAAGCTTTTGCTTCTGATGTGGAGTTGCCTAAACCAGTAATGTTTTCTATAGGTATATTTAAACCGTTAGCTTTTAAAAACTCGTGTATTGCTTTTGCAGAGTCAGCCGGTCTAGCCGTTAACACATACATCTGCTCATTGCCAAATTTCTTTTGTAATTTTAAAGCTTTATTAAACAAAGGTGCTGTTTTACCTCCTACAACTTTGCTAAACTCAGAAAAATCAAATTCATAACCTAATCCTAATAAATCTTCATAAGTACTAGCGTATTCTTCAGCGTTTAGTTTACCTTTAGTACCGTCTGGTTTAGTAAATCTAATCATAGATTTTGTTGTAGCTAATGTGTCGTCAAAATCTAAAATAGTTATACCTTTGTTTTTCTTACTTGTCTGCGAACCTAAGCCCATATCTTCTATAGACTGTCTACTATCACCACGTGACATAATTTTTTCAGAAGTTTTAACAAAGTCTTTTGTAAAATCTTTTCTAAGTAAGTTAGCGTCGGTGTCAACAAAGTTTTTATCTTCTATTAAAGAATAAACTCTAAATTTTAAATTACCTTTTGAACTAAAGTCTATTAAACCAACCACAGGTATTTTACCGTTGTCTGTTAATTTTAAGTTTTCTATATTAAGCTCGGCAGCTATCATAGAGGTTAAACCATCTATAGCTTGATTACCAGTTTCTAATCTATAAAGTTTTTGACCAATTTGAATTAAACCTTGAGGTGCGTTTTTATACCTACCGTTTGCGTAAGCAAAACCTAAAAACTCAGGTGTAACATTTATACCTTTAACACCAAAATTATATTTTTCTGCTAAAACTTTATCTACTTGTTCTTGCGTGAGCTTGTAGTTTTGGTTAGCTATATTTACTCCTAAAAACTTATTTAAAGCTTTAACTTGTTCTTTTATTTTACTAGCTATTTGTTCGTCAAAATTATCTATATTATTTTCTTGTGTATAAACAACTTCACCGTTTTTGTTAAAGCTAGCTGTTTTAGATGGTCCTCTAGCCTTGTGCATTTTTACTTCAATACCCAATATATTTTTTAGAAAGCTAATGTATAAGTCTCCCTTGTCTTTACTTCTAGAGCTTTTTGTACTTTTAAGTTTAGATTTATTTGCGGCTATAGAAGACCTAACTATATCTATTACTAACTGTTCAAAAGCATTACCTATTTTAAGTTTTTTACCTTTTCTTTTAGCTTTAACAACTTTTTCTATAGCTTGCGCTAACAATTGTGAATTTGTTATCTCACCGTAGAAATTAGAGTTTATAATATTTTGTGATAAACTAGCTATAATTTTTCTGTCAGCAGAGCTAAAAGGTGTTTTTCTAAACTCTGGTTTAGTATTTTTATCTAATAAGTCATAAGTACCATTGTCAAGCTCTACTATAGTTTTAATACCAGCTTTTTCTGCTTCAATAGTATTTTTTATTTCTATAGCCATTGCTGATACAACTTTTGGACTACTTGAAAATAATATACCTTTATCTCTACCTATAGCAGCTGCTAATTGATCTATATCATCTACATCTAATGACTCGCCTTTTAACTCAGCTAAATCTTGTCTTTGTTGTACTACCTCAGGGTCTTGAGCTATCTGTAGTGTTGCATCGTATGATAAAGCTCCTGCCATAGCTTTTACTAAAGAATCTTTTCTAGTACCTTTTAAACCAGAACGTTTACCTGTTTCTGGGTTAACAGCAGGTTGGTCAAAAAACGCTATAAAATCATCTTCTTGTTTTTGAGCTATTTTATTTTCTTTTTTTGACTCATCAATATTACCTTCTTTGTCTTTAATAAAATCAACTTGCTTTACCTTTTTATACAGTCTTACAGATTTACCTTCGTCTATAACGTTTAAAGCTTCTTTTGGTAACAAGTTTTGATCAACAGCTGCCTGTACTTCTGCTTTCGATGTTAACAATCTTACAAACTCAGTAAGCACTTTTTGATCTTCAGGTAGCATTTTTTCTAACTGTACTAGATCAGAAGTAAATATAGCGTCAACTATATATGTTCTGTATTGTTTTAAATTATTAATATATTGTGTTGTACCTAAAAAGTTTTTTATATCTTTAAATAAGTATACATTTGCTTCATCTCTTAGTTTTCTTTGTATGTTTCTAACAGCAGTGCCTTTTTCATAAGCTCTTAACAAAGCTTTTTTAGAGCTTTCAAGTATTTTATTATATAATTCAGTACCTTTTTCAATACCTAATTTTCTTCTAAACTTAGAATACTTTTTTTGTTTTGATTTTTCTGCCTCAGCTTTCTTTTTACGTTGACCTTCAATTGACATGTCCTCCTCTTCGATACGTTTCATTTCTGTATCTTGATCAGCTTCAATCTGTAGTTTTACATCACCCTCTTTTGTTCTTTCTTCAATAGGTGTAGCTTCGCTTAATTTTTTATCTTTATAATTTTCATTATAAACTTTGTTAGCTTTGTTAGTCACTTGACTATTAATCCAACCAAATAAACTATCGTTTACTTCTGGGTTAAAGTTTTTAATATGCCTTGACAGCTCTGTCATTACCTCTTTAACAAAGTTTGGCGGTACTACGTCTCCCTTAAACTTAGAAGCAATTAAATCATCAAAATAACCATTTTGTACTATTTCTTTAACAGCATTATCAGCACCAGCTTTATTCCATAAATCTTTACCACCTTCAAAACTATATGTCGCACCTATCTCATCTACAGTTACTTTAATTTGATCTTTTGCTTCTTGAGACATAGAAGCTAAACCGCTTCCTTCAGAATCAACTTTTGTTTGTCCTAACGCTATAGCTCTTTTGCCAAGTTTATTTTCTTGTACGTTTCTATTGTATTCTTTTAAAAAATTATAAGCAGCTCTACCGTTTCTAAACTCTTTGTTAAAAGCGCCTCTTGTAAAAACTCTAAGTACTTGGTTTAATATATTTTTTATTTTGTCAAAAGTAGTTTCGTCAAAAGTTATTTCATTTTTTTCTATAGCATCAGAAAAAGCGGTAAACATTTCTTGAACAGCCGTCCTAGTTGTTGCAGCATCTTTATAAAGATTATTAGTATCTAAGTTATAACTATCTTTTAATCTAGTTAAAACAGCCTCTTTTTGCCCGTCGTTCAAAACGTTTAAAAAGCTTTCACCTAATTTTTGTTGTTCTTGTGTGCTTAAACCGTCTATATGTTTGTATATTATACCGTGCAAAAGTTCGTGAGACCCAACACTTATGGCTCCTGTTTTGTTAGAAATATCTTTATTTATAACTATAACATCACCATGTATAAAACCGTCTCTACCTTTTACATTAGCATCATAACCCATTGCATCAGCTGCCATTTGAGCAGCGGCATCATCTTTTACCACTTTTACAGTTTTACCTATAGCTTCACCTTGAACCTTAGCAAACTCTATAGACTCAGACACTCTATTTTTTATAATAGTTTTACCAAGTTTTTTATAAGCTTCTGTTTTAGTAGATAGTTGTTGAGCTCCTTTATATTTATTTATTATAGCTTTTATTTTACCCTCAACAAGTGCTAGTTTATCATCAACGCCAGCTTCTTGAAAAGCGTCATCAGCTTTTTTATTTCTTTTTAATCTTCTTCTTTCTTTTTCTAAACTAACTATCTCTATCCTGTCTTCTACACCAGTAACTTTCTTGTCAATTTGAGAGTCTATAATAGCATTATTTTGTTTTTCAAAAGCTTTTGCTTCTAAACCAGTTCTGTCATTGATCATGCTAATACTTGCTTTTGCAACATCTAAATCATCAGCTGTTTCAATAAACTTTTTCATGTCTTTATAACTAACCTCTCGTTTATTTAGTATGTACTTAGAGGTTTTATGTTTTAATAAAGCTGTCCCAACTGTTATAGGTGCTGTAACAGTACCTGTTATAGCTTCAAAACCTATTTCAGCTGGATCGTAATCTTGACCCGCAGCTGTCATACCAGCTACTTCACCAAGACCACCTCCAACAGCTTCAACACCAACACCAGCTCCTGCTGCTAAAAATGTTCTACCAACACCAGATCCAGATCTTAAAACAGAGGTAGTTACTTTACCAGCTGCATAACCAGCAGCAAGTTCAAAAGCAGCAATAGATAAACCTCTACCTACAGCTTTATTTCTTATATCATTACCTCTTGGGCCTGACAACAGATCATAAACGTTTTTTTCGTTAAAATCTTTGTCGCCTAACTCTTCTTTTATTAACTCAGTAAACGTTAAACCAGTTTCCATTGATGCTGAGATAGCAGCCATACTAGTGTATAGACCAGTACCTACACTACCGATTAATCCCCCACGTCTACCTTTAATTGCACCACCAACAAAAGCTGTACCTCCTAAAACCTGTGCTTCGTCTGAGTCCCAAAGTGTACCTATTTGTGTACCTAAAGAAGAAACAAACAGTTCTGGTAGTATTGTTAAATCATCAGATACAGCATCAAAAAAAGCATTCCAAGTACTACCGTTTTCTTTGTACTTTTTATTAAAAGCTTTCATTCTTTCAGACTCTACGTAGTTAGCTGCATTTTCATACTCAGCGTTAACAAAAGCTTTTACGGTTTCCATGTTAATATCACTACCTTCTTTAAACAAATCTAAAGATTCTCCAACAGAAGAAGCTTGGTTAAACGTTCTACCAAACCAACTTTGATCAAACCATGTAAGTTCTTTTTTTGTTTTTCTTACCTCGCCTGTACCAGGCATTATATAGTTTGGTTGTATTCTTTCGTCTTGTAAGCTCTTTTCTCTAAAACTATCTTCAGCTTGTACGGCGGTTTGCAAACCAAAATCCTCTGGTTCTAATATAACTCTTTTAGCTAATGGATAATCTTGTAAAAACCTTTCAACGTCCTCTGGTTTTACAGAGTATTGTTTACCATTTACTTCGTAAATTTCATTCATATTAAAATTATTTTAAAGCGTTTACAAACTCCTCAGAATTAAAAAAGTCAATCATAGTTAGTATACCGTCTTTATCTTTTTTAAATAAGTATTGCCAGTCACCATTTTTATGTCTTATACCAAACATACCATTTACAGCTGCTATTTCTACATTACCTAAACCAGTTTGTGTGTTGCTAAAATGATTGTTTAGTTTGTTAACAGCGGTTTGCAAGTTAGAGTTTATTAAAGCTTTATCTATACGTTCTGTGTCTCCATTACTGTATGTTAACATAGAGCCTTTGTGATAGCCTTTAGGTACTGTTCGTTTGTTTTCAAACTCTTCTATTTCTGTGCTAAATTGATCAGAATATTTTTCATTAATTCTAGCGCCAAGATTATAGTAAGGACTTGTTAGCATGTCATAAGGTGTGTATTTATTTCCGTCTGGACCAGTGTACATGCCATCGTTACCAATAACCCATTGAAAACCTCTCCAGTCGTAAACGCTATTACCAGCAATTACATTTTCAATTATTCCGTCAACATCTTTTTTAGGACGATACACATTACCAACCATAACATTTGGATTGTATTCATTTCTATTATAATTGTTACGTTTGTTAAGATTTTCTTTCTTTTCTAAAGCAGCGTTATAGTTTTTGTTATATATCTGCTCATCAAGTCCTACAATCTCGGTTACATTACCATTAATATTTCTCGCGCCACCAATATAATAATCTGCTAATAAACTAGTCGATGCTTGTAAATCAAAAGCTTCGTTATTTACATTTGTTATCATATCTACAAGAGCGTCCATATTTGTTTCAAACATCTCCATGTCAACACCAGTTAAACCAGACCCGTCTTCCTCAGTAATAATACCATCACCATTTATATCCATTGCTGTTAGCATCTCACCTATTTCTAATCTAGTATCTTCGTCATCTATAAACATACTTGATAATATAGAAACAGGAATACTAACATCATCTAACAAAGCTTCTTTAAACGAAGGCACATCTGTACCATCTAATCTTCTTAACCACTGTTGAAAGTCATCTTTAGTTTTTATTTTACCTATAAAATAACCTCTTTGCTCATCTTTTTTATAGTTATACTGAGCGTTTTCACCAGTCGCATCAAACTGTGCTTGTTTAGCTGTGGCGTCTGTTAATGATAAATAACCAGCGTCAACAGTTTCGTCAACAGCTGGAAAAGCTTCGTTTAACTGATTCATAGTGTACTCTCTACCGTCAACGTTGAATATTACACCATCTCTACCATAAGTAACACCAACGTTACTAGTACCTAAATTTTTAAAATCTAAAATCTTTTTTGCGTCATCTAAAATTTCCATTTGTGATGCGTCAGTATTTAAAAAGTTATTAGCAACTCTATCAGAAAGATTCATAGTTGTTTCTCTAAGCTCTTTAGTTTGGTTTGATATTTTTTGTAACTCACCCATTAACTTCATTCTAGCTCTTCTATTTTCAGTAGTGTCACCATCACCTAAAGTGTTTACTAGTTCAAACTCATCTTGAAGCTCTTGTATTCTAGCCTCGTAAGCATCTATAATTTTTTCAGGAAAAGCCTCTTTTAAACTAAAAAGACTAACTAAAGTTTCATCAGCTATTTTTTTAAACGGCTCTAGCTGTTTATTCATAGCTACTCTTTCTTTATTTTTCTTTTCTTTATAAAGAGACATTATATCAGTTATTTGCTTTAAATAACCTTGACTTATATTTGTCGTGCTAGTATATAAGTTTTTATAATTAGGCACGTCAGCTCCAGCCCTTGCTGTTGCTTCTGCTAAACTAGCTCTTACTAATGTTGGATCTGCTTTTGCCATATTTTAATTTTATTTTTTGAATGGAATATTAGCTAAACCTACAGCAGTAGTACTAAACATATCAGCAACCGCTTGTTGACTTGCTATTTGAGCGTTTATTTTGTTTGTCTCTGCTTGTTGCATTGCTAAATTAGCACCTGTAGCTTGACCATATTGCATACCTAAAAGTGTCGCTTGTCTATCCATTTCAGCTTGCTGTACCCATTGTTTACCTTGTCTTTCTGCTGTTTGAACAGCCATTGCTCCTTTAGCTGCTAATCTTTGATTCATAGCTTCTTGTTGTCCTATACTAGCAGATATTCTTTGTGTTTGTAATTGACCTTGATTTGCTAACACTTGCGCAAGTCCTGCTATACCACTACTACCCGCGGCACCTCTTAAACCCTGCATTATATTAGCCCTTTGTTGTGCGCCTTGCTGTGCTTGAAACTGAGCCTGCTGTTGATTTACAGTTAAATCCTCATATACATTTTGCATGTTAGCAAAAGGGTTTGTAAACTGTTGATTTTTATATTGTTGTTTTTGAGCTTCCAAAGCTAATCTTTGATTATTTCTTTCTGTCTTTGCAGCTTCAAATCTATCTTCAGCATCTTTTCTGTTTCTAGCGGCGTTACTAAGGTTAACTATACCTCCTATCGCCGACACAGCTGTAGCTGCTATCATTCCGTATAAACTCATAATAATTTTATTTTGTATTTATGTAAATATAGTTACACTTTTTGCTGTTTTTTTACCTAAGAGTGGTATGTGAGAAACTTGTCTACATCAAATCTAAGTGTTAAACTTGACGTGCCTGCTTTTTTAACAAATACATTACCTGTTAACGTGGCTACATTACCAGCGTTTTCAAAAGTAAAAGTTTGATTATTTTCTAATGTTTGAGAAGCGCTCAATGTTAAAGTAGTACCACTAATATTTGTCACATAAGGTTTTACAGTACTTGAATCAATGCCAGGGCCACTTACAACGCTATTAGCAAACGTTAATGTTATACCATCAGCAAAAGTCTGTGCAGAGGTTAATGTTATTTTCTTTGTTGTTTCATTTATAGTGTCAATAGTTGGGTAACCACTCAACGATCCAGAACTAACAGCATATATAGTTTGACCTACAAACAAACCATCAATACTATCTAAAACAACCTCTTTAGATGAAGTTGTAGCACCGTTAACTGTTTGTGTTGTTTCGTCTGCAATACCAACTGCAGAAGCAACAACCATAGATGTGCCACTACCAGATGACTTTGTTGTTGTTATTTTATTCAACGTAACTTTTAAATCAGTAAAAGATACTTCCCAACCAGAAACCCTAGTTATTTCTTCTAAACCATAACCACCTACCTTTAAAGTGTCACCTGCCAAAGCCAATGGCATTTGTCTATTAAATACTATTGTGCCAGGTGCTACAGTTTCTATACCCTTAACAACCGTTGGTGTATCTTTTGATTTATCTACAGCATCCACTTGTTTTAACACTAGCTCTTCTTCTTTATCTGTGTTTTCAAATAAAGTAACTATTTGTTTGTACTCAGCTATTTCAGTACCACTAGCCACGTCGGTAGTTGGAACAACTATCATGCCTTCTTTTGTTTTGCCAACGTTGTCTACAGGCCACCTGTAATTTACTTGGTTACTAAAACTTAAAGAAAGCCCATCAGCTAAAGCAACAGCTTGTGACATTGTGAACACGTTCGTAGAGTCGAGTGAAACTACAGTTACAGTAGCTGCGTTTAAAGCTGCGTTACCAGTTATTCTATCACCAACTTTCATTGTAGAAGCAACAGCCGTATTCATTGTTACAGACGTACCACTAGTAACCGCCCCGTTGACTGTGTCTGTACCTGTAACGCTTGGATATATATTTTCACCAGGTATTTGTACTGGCGCAGAGCCAACCACAGGTTCTATAAAAGTCAACACGTCTTCTGGTTTAGGTTGTCTATCGACAGTTAAAGCATTGCTACCTCTAGTAGCTGTTATACTAAATTCTTGTCCTGTTGTTCCTTTATATCTACCAGAACTAATTGTTTGGTTTTCAACAGTAATACTAGGCACAGCCGCGCCAGAAGAATACAATGACAACACCAAATCAACGTCTAGTATTTGATACAAAACTTTTTGTAACACATTTCCTGTAGAACCTCTAGAAGAATTTAAATCTACACTACCATCTCTAAAATGTATAACTTGTCTTTCTACATGAGAAGTGTTTTCTTTTGCAAATATATATATATCGTATTGATCATCATCACCTACACTAGGAAACAAAACATCAACAGAGTATTCACCACTATTATCAATAACACCATCTATTTTGTAATATTCAGATCTAAATGTCTGTGTAAAATCATTATAATAATTACCATCTTCATTTTTTATTTCTAAATGAAACTCAGCGCCTAAATCTCCTTTTATAGTAAACTTTCTACTTCCCCCTGCTGTTGGCAAATCATTAGTGTCAAACTCAACATTAGTAATAGTTTTTGTACCAACAGCATCTAACGGTGTTATAGGTGGTGGTGCTATAGGTGGTGGAGGTTGACAACCACAAGCAGTAATCATAGCCATTGCAAAATCTACTTTAGCTTGTAATAACAATGTTTGATAGTTACTTAATGGATTGCCCTGTGTGTTTACACCACTAGACAATTGTGAACCCCATAGGTTTATTCTATTGTACCACCAGTTGCAACCACCGTTCTGATAATTATTCCACATGTTTTGTTGAAACTGTAAAAAATTAGAATACCAAACCGACATTGGTTGTGTTGGATGTTGCGACTGTACTGGGTACATATATTGACCAGCTGCGTTTTTTATATCTTGAAGTGTACAGATATTACACAAACAGTGTTGATATGAAAAACCATAATTAAAACTTGCGGTACCACCAGTACTCATGAAGTAACTTGCTTGAGCCTGTTGTGCCGACATACCAGTTGTACCAAAACCAGCGGTTATCATATCACTTAAGATATCGTTCCAACTAACACCAGTGTACAAAACCTGTGGCAAACCTGGTACGACAGTAGTGGTGTTACCAGTTCCGTTAAGATAAACATTAACGGTGTCTGTTACTCTCAGTGGACCACCACCAGCGCCAAAACAAATACCCATGTTTGGAGCAACGTATTGTGTGCTTTCATAAGAAAGAGCGTTAATAGGCGTGTTAGGATAATTTATAGAAGCCGATATAAATGCAAAATATTGTCCTAAAGGAACTTGATTACCGTTAAAAGGATGTGTAAGAACAGGAAAAGTACTACAATTTACCATATTTTATTTTATTTACTGCTTTCTGAAACTTCAGAACCTATAGAAAATAATTCTATTTTTTCTGAAGAATTGTTAACAAAATTAATACTCATATAATAACCCAACAAGCTTGTTGTGTTTACTTTTTTATCTTTAGCAAAAGATATATAAGAACCCATTGGTGGGGGCGTTGTTAATTGATCATCATAACAAACAGTTATTTGATTTCCGTTTATAGCGGCTATTCTACCAAGTCTTCTAGTATTAGGTAGCTCAGCTTTATCAAAACCGCCAATAGATTGACCACTATAAGAATAATAAACAATATCATCAACCTGTGCAGACACGTTCATGTTGTCAAAATCTAAATTTATACATACTATTGCCATTTGTTTTTTATTTTAAGTTAGTTACCACCTCCATTAGCAGTTTGACAGGCTTGTAAAGTGCCATATACAGTACCGGTGTATAAGCAAGGTGCTGGTTGACAGATATTTACACTAGGATTATTTGGATCGCTTTCATACATGTAATTCTGGTTAAAAGGATACTGACATGGTATAAAACAAGTTGCATTAGGATCGTAGTTACAAGCCATAGGATCCGTACAACCAGATATTGCTGACGGATGGTCACACGCTTGTAATGTTGTAAATTCAAAGTTTTGATGAACACCACAGCTAGCTGTACTACTCCAAGCCTTACCATAATCTACACCATTTATTGTTGAATATATTTCAAGCATATATTGTTCTTTTGTAACACCGTCAGGCTTATATATTTCAAACTCGTAATTATTAATATCGTTTAAAGAAGGTATATCTATCATGTTACCCCAACCATAAGGTATACTATTAACACGGTTTCCAAAGTTTTGTAAGTCAAGTATAGGATATGGACTAGGTAGTTGTTTATGAACTTGAAGTGTAAAACCTGGTCCAGGTGTGTTAGGTTTCCAAAGTTTTATATGTATTATATCACCACCACCGTATTGCGTAGGGCTTAATGATGAAAACGCTAAGCCTATATCAGTTTCGTTCATTATATCCGCAGGAAAATATTCTTGAGCTGTTGTATAAGTAACGTTTGGATATGGTGTCGTTGTTGGTACTGGAAACATAAAATGTTTTGCAGTGGTAACAGGTATCGAAGGATTATCATAAAAAACAGGTGTACTAACAGAAACTCCATTACCATCTGTTGTTGTTGGGTCTCCAATAGTTACGTTGTTAAACCCGTATACACATGAACCGTCGTCATTTGTAGCAAAAGAATCATAGTTACAAGCGTTTGAATCTGTACAACCATTGACAGTATAGTTACATGAACCATCATCTATTGTAGCGGCTGAGTTATAATTATTTGCGGCTGGGTCTGTACATCCATAAATATCATACAAGCAAGAACCATCATCTACAAATGTATAATTACCAGTATAATTAGCTGGGTCGTTATAATTAACAGCAGCAGGATCTGTACATCCATAAGAGGTGTAAGTACAACAGAAGTTACCAAAATCAGTAGCACTGTTACCATCACCACAGTTTATAGTACATGGCCCAAGATTAAAAGTACCAGGTATATAACAAGGTGTATTACTTGGATCACTTAATGGAGGCGTAAATGCGGTGTTTGTTTGTGTGCTATAATTATCAGCCGTACTATCGTTACAACCAGCACAAGTAGTCCATTGACACGAACCATTATCTGTATCAGCAGCAGCGTTGTAATTACAAGCAGTTGCATCTGTACAACCTAAAACTTGTGGTGAAGAACCAACAGTAAATGTTTCATTATAAGTACAAGCAACAGGTGTGCCTGTTACTGTTAAGGTATATGTATCAGCTGGTAAGTTAGGAAACTCTGTATAACCACCACCACTCTGCGTAGTATATGAACCGTAGTTACTACTACCGTTAGAATCTGTTATTAAAAAGCTAAGTGGTTGATGTGGAGCGGCCATATTAGTATAAACCCTTACAAAACCATCACTAGATGTTGTTGTAGCTGCATTACCAACTATTGTTGTAACTGGTATACCATTATAAGAGCCCATAGCGGTATTAAAAGCACAATATGTACAGCTACCATCGTCCCAAAGAGCAGTAGGGTCGTAGCTAGCAGAACTACTATCTGTACAACCACCATCTACACAACTACCATCATCTTGTATACCGTATTGAGAACCAGCAAAAGCAACATAAGTGTTAGCAGCGTTTGGAAAACCAGTATAATTAGTGTCTAGTGGTTGTGTACACCCAGCCCAAGTACAAGTACCATCATCAGTGTTTGCAGCGCTATTGTAGTTATCTGCAGAAGCTATCATACAACCATTTACAGTGGCTATGCAACTACCATTATCTGTGTTAGCTAAAGGATCATAGTTAAATGCTAATGGATCAGTACAACCCTCAACAACACCAACACAAGAACCATCATCTATTATATTGTTACCACCGTACGTATAGGCAATAGCTGGAAATTGTGTTTCGTTAGTACAACCGTTTGGATATAAAGACGAAGGACAAGTACAACCAGCCCACAAGCAACTACCATCGTCAACCGTATTCATTGGGCCAAAATTAGTTGCAGAAGTTTCCATACAACCCATAAGTATAACATCACAAGAACCATCATCGATAATAGCGTTAGGATCAAAATTAGGAGCAGATGGATTTGTACATCCTACGTTTAAAGCAGGCGAAGGTGAAGTATTTAACATACCTAAACCTTGTATTGCAAAACTAGCTTGATCAAAAGAAGAATCACCAGTTAAACCATCAACAATAATATTACTAGTGGTTCCATCAACTTGTATGTTTTTACCTTTTATATAGTTAAACCATTTACCTTCTTTTTTAATAAACTCGTTTAAACTACCTTTTTCTAAATCTGTTTTTATATCATCTACATACCAACCGTTTTTACTAGATAAATTATAGTGTTGATTGTCTTGAAGGTTTGCTTGCACTCTTGATTTACTACCTTCGTAATTTAACGTTGTAAAAGATTTTACACTACCAGGTACATCATTTATAATAGCTGTAATAACAGAATCATAAGGTATTCCGTAAAAATTATTTCTATTTATTTCTTTTCCAATATTATTAAACTTTTCAACATGATGCTTCCAAGGTACACCTTTTCTAAAAGTATAATAGTTATTAGCGCAACTAACACCGTTTTCAGGCACAAAAGATTTAAAACTTACCCAGCCCTTAGCATCTTCTTTAAAAGATACTGTTAGTGGTTTGTTTTCTGTAGTTTCTTGTAATGTAATATTATACTCACCTTTTTTATCGTCATAACTTCCTATTATAGAATCGTTAAGTCTTAAATTATCTTTAAACCAATCCTTCATACCATGCATAGATATAGGCGTTAGTCCGTCTAAAGACAACCTCATAATAGAACCTCTAACTTTATCTGCAAAATAAACCCTGTAAGATTCTGAAGCAAAAGATTCAGGATTTTTAGATATTCCAAACTCACCAACAAAAGG
>CESK01004009.1_pt1 | contig 16284 bp, 30 predicted proteins | sample 531091 | NCBI WGS metagenome assembly CESK01 (sample SAMEA2621271, study PRJEB7988) | marine metagenome | biome: marine biome (ENVO:00000447); feature: surface water layer (ENVO:00002042); material: "saline water (ENVO:00002010), including plankton (ENVO:xxxxxxxx)" | depth 5 m
CCAGTTTTGTCCATCTCAGGTTTCCAGAGGCGTTCATCAGTATTAGAACTGCCTGTATTGTTTTGCTTCTCGACTTCTTTGACCAGTTTCTGAGTCAGGGAACCGAGAGAGGATTGTTTCTTAAGATTTGAAAACGACATAGGATTTGTTAGATTGTTTAGATTTGGCCTGTTGAGCACCTATTAATTATAGGGCACTCTTTATTTATCGTCAAGGGCAGTACCGAGCAAAGTTTGGTGTGACTCTGAAGATAACCGAACTACGATAGATATATGGTTTTGTGGGTGCAATGCCTCTATGAGGATGCATTGAAGGAATAAGAAGAACCTTTCCAGGAACATACTCATGTTCTTCAATAACCGGAGCATCATTCTCATATTTTTCTAGTAATTGAAAAGAAGCTGGACCCCATTCCTTTTTCCATTCTGGATTAGTCATCACAAGAATAGTAAATTCATCATCATGATGAGAATCAATATGGACCGTTCCATCAATACCACATGGTTGTATATTTACAGAAATATTTTGTAAGTATAAACTCTCTCCTATAACACGTTCAATCATGTTATACATTCTCATACATTTGATATAACCATCAAGATCTATGTCTTCAATATCATTAACATTTCCCCTTGCAAAAATTTGTTTTCCAAGTAAACGGTGAGATCCTGTATTTCCATATGGTTGAGTTTTTCTATTTGCTACATTTGTAATATTATATCCTTGCACAGATACAAAATCGTCAAAAAACTCATGCAAATACCTTGCATCAAAGATATCATCATAAACTTCACAAATCATTGCTCCGCCTCAATTTTTTGTCTCATTGTTTTTAGTAATTTTACCATATTACGGAACAAAATATTCATGTCCTCTTTTGGATCTAGACCCATCATAACAGCTGAGTCAAGTATTCGCTTTTTCATCTCTTTTGCTTCAGGATCATCAGAGAGACATAATCTTGAGTATAAAACTGTTTGCTTTTCAAGAAGAAGCTCCATTTGTTCAATATGCTCTATTTTTTCTTTCATTTCCATATTAGCAAAGGCAAACATGGATCCATAGATTTTCTCTTGCAAGTTTGAAATATCTTTTAGTTCTTCTTGAACTATTTCCGAATTAAAGAAACTCATAATACTATCTCCCTCAGAGATTTTTTGTAAGAAAATATGTCTATATTTAGAAATGGTGAATATTTTTTTATTTTTTTACTAACTACTTCCCATACGGGATCCCGAATATCTCGATCAAAATCTTTTACAAATCCAAATATCTTATCAAGAATTGATAGAGTCTCTATCGATATTTTACCAGAAAGATACTTTTTTAAGATAATTGGATGTCCCCGTGTTCTCTCGAATATAACATTCAATTCTTTATCTATAAGAATATCTTCCATCTCACTTTTAAAGTTGTACGTTAATGATTGATTTCTCTTTTTCCAATCAATGTAATTTTTCTCCCCCTCTCTCATTAACTGCCCAATCCACAGTGTGGAAGGATCACTGACGCTAACAAAGTTGGATACAAAAAAGTCAATAATTTCTTCTTTTGTTTTCTGGCGAGAAAGTTTCTCAAAGAAATATCTATCTTTTCTCTTATAAAACGATTGCACAGAAGCTCTACTCTTTCCACAGTATTTGTGAAAGTCATATTTATCTTTCGTGAAGTGATTCTTTAACGAAAGGTACATTTTATAGCACTCAAATGGATTCATTATGAAAAACCCCTCAGGTCAAAATTTTGCCGGGATTTTTTTCGCCCGATTTTTGAATTAAAAGATCAATTTCGCTCTAGAAGTGCGCTTCAAAAAGTTTAACTCCATTGCTTCATACTTTAACTTCTCCTTCAATGGTTTGGTGATAAGTTTTGGTACGGATTCAAGTTCGATAGAATTCTGCTCACAAAAATGAATGATCGCATCAATGTACGACATCTTTTCTTTCTGAACGAGGTTTTCTATCTCTTGAACGAATTTTGCTGGACAGAAAAACTTTTTTTCAAACGCTTTTTCTAACTCGTTTGTAATCTCATTTTTCATATGTTTTGAGTCGATGAGTAACAAACTCTCTAATATATTCATCGAGTAGTTTGATGTACTTTGCTTTATCGTATTCTTCATAGACGACACATTCTCCATTTTCACAAGACATTAAGATAACAAATTTTTTAACGACGATACCAGTCAATTCAAATAACATACACGCATAAGCACAACACTGAACAAAATAATGCTCAATCCAGTCCCTTGGTTTAGGTTTTTTGGATGTCTTAAAATCAATGATTGCAAGTTCGCCGTTATACTCTGCTATACAATCTACTGTTCCAGCGATACCTAACTGCTTGCTATACATTGATCCTTCAAGACTATGTATATTATCAATCTTTGCCAGTTCTGGTTTAGCAAGTTTGAATAAGATATCAGACAGTGGTTGAACTTGTGGGAGTTCTTCATTGTAGAGATATTTTTCTACAAGAGTGTGCATGTCCGTACCACGACTAGTAGCCTTTTTTGTAATACGATCTGCTTCTTCGTTACCGACTCTCTTTCTCCAATCAGCAAAAATCTGACGATTATGGTGACTAGTAATAGAAGTAATGGAGACCAACTTTAGAAGGTCTCCATTATCAGGAACTTTATAAAAACGAACTCCACCAATATTCTCCCGTTGAAGTTTAGGGAGATCAATTTCTACATGATTAAACATAATTTATCAAAGTCTGAGTTCGTTTTTAGCTACTAAGTACTCTTTACAAAGTCCAGATCTAACAATATCTTCAAGACCAAATTCAATAATATCGAATGAAGGCATTGCTCTGAGAATAGACATGAAATCTACGATTCCATTTCTCTCATTTGTTTTTGTTAGATCAGTTTGTGTTGCATCACCACAGAATGCAATCCGAGTATTCTCACCAACTCTTGTAATTATACTATCGAGTTCATGAAAATTCAAGTTTTGGAATTCATCAACGATAACAATAGCGTTATCAAGTGTTGTTCCTCTGAGAAAAGAAGTGGACCAGAAACTAATAGTTCCTTGAGTTTTAAGATTACCATACAGCATTTCAAAGTCTGCATCTGTAGGCATCTCAAACATATACTTTACCATATTCTTGTATGGAATCTGATAAAGAGATGATTTATCTTCATGGTCTCCAGGAAGGAAACCAATTTCACGGGTTGCAACTAGAGAACGAACAATATAAATCTTTTGATATGGAGAGTTTTCATCTAGTACATCCCGAATAGCATTGTATAATGTAATAAATGTTTTACCCGTACCAGCAGCACCATATGCAACTATTTGTTTATCATCTGCATATGAATCGAATAACCTCTGCTGATTATCTGTTAAAGGTTCTATATCGATTAAGAAATCGTTATTAATCGGTTTCTTACGCTTCATTTGTTTTGTAGTCAATCCAACTCCAATGGGTTGGTCTCCATTGTTCTTTCTCTTTTTAGGCATAAGCTTTAGATAGGTTTGACGTAGGATCCGGGGGCTTCCGATGCCTTCTTAAGCACATCATTCCATCCAGGATTTTTATTGACGAGTTTATCTTTCCACTCGCCAACCTCACCCACACCAGGCATTGTTGACGGGTCAGAGTAATCTCTCGTCCATTCGGGATTGTCTTCTCTCCACTGATCCCAGTCATGAATGCTCATCTTCACTTCTTTTTGCTCACCAGTTTTTGTATTAACAACAGGATATGTAGCCATAATTTAAAGCACCGGACAATTATATTTATCAACCGCGTTAATCACACGTTCTTTTAGTTCATCTTTAGGAATTCTTGGTCCAAGATACATTGATTTGGGAGTTGTATTCTTTTCACATACTCCCGTTATAACTTTATCATACCACATTGCAGCACCATAAGATTGTCCAGCGTCATCACATAAAGGATCAGCAAAAAAGTTATAATCTGGATACTTAGAGGTAAGCAGTTCATTAATCATCACATTATGAAACACACCTCCCGACAGAACAATATTCTTACAATCATTCATTCTCATTGCCCTCTCTACGACACAAATAACTTTCTCTTCTAAATCTTTTTGTATTGCATAAGCAAGATCAGCTTTTTGTTCAAAACTTGGCGGATATGAATTGCCATCAAAATGATTATCATGATGATATTTCTGTAGTTGAGGGTAGATAACCGTATTCAATAAAATATTTCCAGCAACTAGATCAGAAGTATCTTTCCATTCATTATCTATTAAAAAAGATGGAATTTCATCATTTGGTTTTCCATAGCAAGAAAGACCCATTGTTTTTCCAACATCTTCTTGATCGAATCCGATAAAACAAGTTACCGATTCATAGCAAACTGGAACAGACATTGGTTGCGCTAAATGAATTTCAGTGTCTTCACACCCTGGAATACTAGTGTAGAAATTTCTATAATCTTGTTCAATGTGTGCAATAGAAGGAATATCTCCTTCAAAATTGCAATTTCTTGTATAGTCAGATGAAACTTCTTTCCACAACAACTTCCAATCATCAGGAGTTGGACCAGTTCTCCAAATAGAACAGTGATCATATACTCTCACTCCAAATCTTAATTCATCCTCAATAGTGCCATAAGTATCATTTGGATCATCTAAAAGTCTCCTTGCTTCACCACTCCATCCCCATCCATCCATAACGACTGCAGTAGCTTCATCAAATGGTGATAAATGATACCCACATGATGCATGATTAATATGGTGTTCAGAACCGAAAACATATCTATTATTCGGTGGAAACATTGATTGATTAATATTACTTTTGACTTCAATATTCAGTTTGTTTAAGTAACTTAAAGATCTCTTTATATTGCCGTCACTCATGTTTACACTTATAACTTTATCCAATTCATTAGTATATTTTTTAACTTCTTCAAAACATTTAAAGGGAGTTCTAGAATCTCTTTTATAACGGCTACATCTTTCTTCTTTTAGATAGAATACTACTCGTTGATCTTTTAACAGAACAACACTACCACCATGACCGGCAACACTTACTGCAAGAACCCACCCACTTTTATCAATTACACCATCATTATCAGACATTTCTTCCCATTCATCTTGGGATATCATTAGATCTTTAATTTCTTCATCAATCATATTCTATCCTCCTCAGTCCATGGTTCTCTAAAACTTAGTTGTCCAGATGTTTTTACATATTCTTCAATTTTTTCTCTTAGTTCATCTTTCGAGTATTCTGGACCTAGATAACAATTTTTAGGTCTATAACCTATTTCCCCCTTTGTTTTAGTATAGTACGCTATAGCATGTCCTAAAGATTGTCCAGCATCATTAGCAATGGGATCTACAAAGAAATTCATGTGCGGAAATTTTTCCGTTAGCACAGAGTTACCAACAACATTTAATGCACATCCCCCACTCAATACAATATTTTTACATTCATAATTCTCATCTATAAATTTAACTCTCTCAATGAATACTTTTTCTAGTCCTTTTTGAATAGCATAAGCTATATTTGCTTTCTTTTGAAATGAATCATTAAGTGTCTTCAACATAGGATAAGCATTTTCATTTAAAATTCTACTCTGAGAGAATAAATTTTTATTACATAATATAGAATCTTCACTAACAAATAAAGGTGGTATAGAATCATCTTCTTCACCAAAAGAAGAAAGTCCCATTGTCTTACCACACTCTAGTTCACCATACCCAAGAAATGAACTAACAACACCATACATAACTCCAATATCAATATGCTCTGATACAAATACCTTTCTTTTTATAGAGAAAAAATCACTAACCTTTCTAAAGGGAAAACGATTATTTGCTACTTTTGCATGAGCTTGTCTATCCATAATCTCATGGAGTCCATCTGTTCTATTAGGATCATACACACAATACTTTTTTAACAATATAGGTGTTCTATTTCTCATCATATGATATATGGATGTTGTTTCATCTGGAGTAATATCATTATGCTCAGGAAGTCCAAAATCTTCCATAGAATATACAAGAGATTTACAAGCCCCCCATCCATCCATAACTAAACATATAGCTTCATCAAATGGAGAAAAATAAAATCCACAAGCAGCATGATGATTATGATGAAAATCATCATTCACCACATTAAATCCCGCAATATCTGATGTCCACTTCTGAACAACCTGTTGCGGATTATTTGTAGAAAATTTCATTCCTCCCTTCATAAGATAATCTATGATGTTATAGATTTTTTTATATGCTGTATTACAAAGCAACAATTTATCAATTCTATCGGTATATTTCTTAACTAAGGATAAACATGTTAGAGGTAATACAGAATCATGTTTATTTCGACTAATTCTTTCTTCAGGTATATAAAGAACTAATTCACCATCACGTAGTAAAGTTATACTAGCATCATGTTGTGCAATACTAATAGATAACAACCATTCATAATCATTCATAAATCATCCTCCACTAGCATTTCAATTTCAGGAAAATAAACATACGAAATTGATGAATTTTTTAGAGTATGTAAAGCATCTTCTGGAGTTTCTACCATAGCTTCTCCAGCTAAATTAAAAGATGTATTAAGTAGTAAAGGAACCCCAGTGCGAATATAAAATTCAGAAATCAATTTATGATAATGTGGATTATCAATTCTCTTTACTGTTTGAATTCTACACGTATTATCTACATGAGTTACTGCAGGAATTTCTTTTACCTTATCTTCTTTAACTCTTAAAGAGTAACTCATGTATGGGGATTCACCCACATGCTCAGTATGAAACCATTCACTTGCATACTCATTCAAAACACTACCAGCAAAAGGTCTAAACTCCTCTCTCCTTTTGATTGTGTTTACAATATCTTTTCCGTTTTTATTCCTCGGATCAAAGAGGAGAGATCTATTTCCTAATGCTCTAGCTCCTGCTTCAGAACGTCCCTGAAATATAGCAACTACTTTTTGATCAAATATTTTATCAATTACGTCACTGTAAGTTACATTGTTTATGATTTTCATAAGTCAAGACAAATATAGAGAGGTCAGTGGATTTTTTTCTGTTGATTTGGTTAGTTTATAATAAAGCCATTTTGCTGCACCTAAAGCAGTACCACCATCATAGCACACTGGGTCAACATAGATATTAATTTCAGGATCAATATCCAAGTATTGATAATTATTTAAACAGTTAAGAAAATACCCTCCACTCAGAACAACATTCTTACACCCAGAAATTTCAACTGCTTTGGTAATTAATCTCTCGGTATGCTTAAGAGTTTCTTCTTGAAGTTTATTTGCAACGTCACAATTGATGATAAAATCAGATTGCTCTTGGGAATCATCTTCATGTCCAAATGGTTGTTCCTCTGTAAGTTTTTCACATAACTCTCTAGTAGTCACCCATGTATCATCAACTTCAGTAAACCAATCAATATGTCTCCACCATCTAGGATCTGATTCTGGTTGACTTAAGTACGCATAATATTGGTTCTCGTTATAATAAGAAGACATTCCCATCACTTTACCAGAATCTCGACCATCTCTAAATCCAAGCAACGTAGACATCAAATTAAATAACATCCCACAACTCAAACTACTTGAAAGAACGTTATTTCCATATTTTTCAGCGAAGACATCTCGGGGCTGAGGTTCTGCGGACATAACACTCGCCTCATTCCACGCAAAATTCCGCCATAAGGGTGTGATACCCGACTTATAATCAACTTTAAATATAGATTCTACTTCTCTAAAACAATTTCTAGTTCCTTCACCTAGAAGATCCTCAACATCTTCGTAATTTTCATAGATGGTTCCACAACCATCCATGATAAGTGCAACAGCTTCATCAAATCCAGATCCATAAAATCCACTACTAGCATGATAGATATGATGATTTTGTTTTTCAAAGATTACTTCGCCCCAAGTAATCCCAAATTCTTTTATCGACTCTAAATAACCTTTAATTAATATGTCATCATTATCTTCATATTGTTCTTCGTAAAATCTCTCAAAAGAAGAAAAAATAATATAATCAACATGACTTGTATACTTTAGCAGTTCTTCAGCAAAAGCAACTTTAAATTTTCCAGAGTCCCAAAGGTGCCTGTCAGAATCACCAGGAGCATAATGCTTTATTCTATTAAACCTCTCATCATCTGTTAAATATTTTATTTCATTGTCTTCCAATAAACAAGAAGATCCATCATGAGAGATATTGATTCCTAATATTTTCATTTTTCTATACGTTAGGTGAAAAGAGAAGTTTACCTTCGTCAGGTAAGTAAAGATATTCTATGAAATCTGATTCTAAAGCCTCTAATGCTTGATCGCGTGTATGTATTAAAGGTTCTCCTGCTCGATTAAATGAAGTGTTACCAAGTATTGGGGGGAATCCAGACAAACTCTTACTATATTCTTTAATTATGTTATACAATACAGGATTTTGATCCTCATTTACAGTTTGAATTCTACATGTCCCATCATTATGAATAATAGAATACATAGAACCCTCCTGTTCAGACGTTAGACCTTCTTTTAACCTGACAGCATAACTCATAAAAGGAGAAGACTTCATTCCTTTCATATCAAACCAGTCTGCAGCAGCTTCTTCTAAAATAACTCCAGCAAAAGGTCTCCACATCTCTCTTTTTTTCATCAAATTGAGGCGAGTTTTTCCATTGAATAACTCAGCATTCCATAGAAGAGATCTATTACCCAATGCTCTAGGACCTGCTTCTGCTCTGCCTTGAAAAACAGCAACAACTGCATTTTTTTGCAAAAAATATGCTACTAATTCTTCATCAGCATTATCGAATGTTTTCATTACCATCAATACTTTGAATTTACTTTTATTTATTCAGTCCATTCCATTGCTTCAGCAACAGCAGGGAATTGCTCACAGAAGACTCTCTTGGCGTCTAATGCAATGTCCATGTGCTCCTTCTGTGTGCCGTTTGCAGAGCGTAATTCGATATAATGGATCCATGACCTCACAGAGCCAGTCATGTAGATTTTAGTGGGCACAGCGAGAGGAAGTACAAAACGAGCACACTCCTTTGCAATCGATGCATCAAGCATCTCTTGGTAGAGTTTCATTCCTTCAGCAAAGTGCCTTTGCATTTTGATCTGGAACTCTTGACGAACAAACGGGTCAATATCATCAATAGAATTCTGACGATTCTTGGTGTCTTGGCGGCGTAGTTCAGGTAAAGAGATCGTCTCCGAGAGTAGGGAAGAATCAGCATAGCGTTGGGAAAATTCTTGATATGTGAACGAACGGTGCCGCAGCACTTGAGCTGCTATACCTCTGGTAGTATTCAGTTCCAGAGTCATGTATGCTTGTTCAAAAATACTCCAGTGTTGGTGCTTCACGCAATACTTCAGTAGACCAGAAAACTTTTCATTGTCCTGGTTAGAAGGATTACTTACTCTTGCACAATAAGCCATGTGCTTCTCTGCGTCAGGTGTAACTGAGATCAGTTTTACATCATTCATTCTCTTTCTTCCAAGACTTTCTTACTTTTTTTAGTTCTTTAATTTCGGTTTTAATCATTTGATAAGCATCTTCAGCAGCTATTCTACCACCCATTTCCATGGCAGCAATAATTTCAACTCTTGTACCAAAGTGCTGTAACGCATGTTCAAAAGAATCTAATTCTTCATACATAATACCTCCCTAGTCAGGATAACCATCATCATCGTCAACAAATATCTCATCATAGTCTGTAATCTGTTCATACTGAGTGTATGCAGCTGGATCAGAATACACTTCTGATTTTAGCATATCTACAATATTTTCCAAAGCTGCAATAAGTTCTTTAAGCTTGGCTTGTTCCATTTCTTATCAACCTCCACAAAGTTATTATATACAAAAAAAGAGGAAGCGTCAAGCTTCCTCTTATGTATATTAATTTAAAAGGATCCTACATACCTTCTTACACTCGTTTTGGTTCAGAGCATCGCATTCTACAAGACATTCATAATAATCTGCAATTTTCTGGTTTTCGACCTCAAGTTCGTCTATCGTATGTTCTAAATGCCTCCATTCGTCTAATTGGCTTCTTGATAGTAAGTTGTGCATTTCTTCACCCTCCGAAAATTTAACTCATGATATGGGGGAGAGTTTAATTACATGTGGTTTTTCCTAATTCTATACTATCTAGGCACCTTAAGGTATTGTAGTATACATTTGTTTCATTTTTACATAAGTACAAAAAAAGAGAGGTTATTTAACCTCTCTTAAAAACTTTCCAGTTTTGTATGCCCCTGGATTTAAGAAAAACCCATTTAGCATATGTAACTCCACGATATGTTAGAAGTCTAAAGACCCTATCAGGATCGTGAACTTCTGGATTGTATTCTGGAAGATCATAATAAAGTTTGATCTTCAGCATTTAATTCTCCTCAGGTGTGTTGAAGGAGCAAAATCTCACCGTAAAATAAAGCCATAGTTGCAACACATGCCAAGGTAATTACGCCTGTGATTTGTAGTGCTTCCATAATTGCCTCATTTGGTATAGGTACGACCACGATAGCAGAAGGTGCCGTGAGTCTCTTTGGACTCTACACGGTTAGCATTATACTTAACACCACGATATGCAGTGTGAGTAAGTTGTGCATCGTGCAGGGCAGACTGCTTCTCGATTTGCTTTTTGATGATAGTAAGTGTGTTCATTTGATTTCTCCTGAAAGTAGGGGGTTTTTAATCCCGTTCCTTCAGTCGTTTGCGTCCCAGTTACACTCAGGTGTTGCTTCCTTTAAGGTCTCAACAACCTCAGCTTGAATAATTTTACTTACACTGTTGCCTGCTTCGATACGTTGGATCATATCCTTAGCATCGGTGCAATGAATACCAGAGTAAAGTAAAAATTCAAACATGGGATGAACGCTCCGTTCCGCGACTTACTTGCGTCCTTGCAAGCATACCACATGGACCCTCAACCTTCGATCTAAGATAACTTATTAAGTTATACTTAGTTCTTCGATCAAAGTTGTTATCCATAAGGATCTCAACTCTTCTTTGTAGGAACCTTTCACAACTCATGTGCCACCCGTAGGGCGACCCGTCATTATGATGGGCTAAGGTGAGAGCCAGTAGTACACTGAGCATTTGGATGAACGTAGGTCCACTATAGACCACATAGACTATATAGTCAAATTATATTGTATCACAGTATACAATTTGTAAAAAACCTTTCGCGTGAAAAATTTGCCGGGATTTTTTCCGCCCGATTTTGGAAACGGTTATTCAAATCCCCCTGACTTTCCATTATCTTTATACTCATGACCACCTCCTTTCTTATAAAGGAATTCATTGAGTCCTGCTTGATAATCTACACGCTCTTGAGCATAGTGTTCATCATACTCTTCCTCTTCTGAAGCTTCAGGATTCTTTTCATAATAATCATCTAGATTATTCTCATATTCATCCATCAACTCTTCTACAATCGTTTTCTCTCCAGAGATACGCTTTATTTCATGCAATGGAGAATTCATAAACTTTTTAATACGCTTATATTTTTTCACCAACTTATCATACTCATCTTCATTGATGACTTTGGTTTTAGATTTCTTTTCTTGTTTCTTTCCAAACCCACTCATTTCTTTTTACCTCCCTTTCCCTGGATACCCCACAGTTTAGGACTGATTCTACCCTCAGTCTGAGTCATGTTCTTAAAGTCAGCACGATAATGATCCCAATAGTGATCAAAAATGTCTGCTTGTTTATTAGCCATGACGATATCATAACAAGTGATTCCATCTTGTAGGTACTCAATCAGGTATGCACTAGTTGGAAGAGTGCGATCCTCAGATAGACTGGGATCACACGCTTGATGGATCATTTTAATTTTCAACTACGACCTCCCCATGTGATATCTGAATATGCATCAGACACAAGTGCCTTTGTAATCTTATACCGCTCTCCGAGTCTCTTGTCTTTGATCAGCACAACAATTTCTGCCTCTCGCGGATGAAGACCCTCAAGGATATTGATAAACATTAACTCTCGTTTGATAGCATTCAGGGATGCATTACCTCCCTGAATAAAATTATAAAACTTATCTGCTTCATTTGCAATAGAAGACTTTTGTGCTCTTAAATCTTCTTCTGCTCCATTGTATGCAATGTTATCGCTTCTGGTTCTACTTGAAATCTTTTGACTCAAGGTTCCTTTAGACGTACCATCTTCCACAAGATTACCATAAGGTACTTCTCCTTCTGGAAGAAGGGAGATAACACTATCATCAAAGTTCCAGATGAATACTGCCTTAAGATGATTGGATTGATATTTCTGAAGCACCTCAATTTTTTTAGCCTTGGACCTTTGTTTATCTACAAGGTCCAAGACTTCAAACACAAATGGGTTTGGAGGCAAATCAAGATTCGCTTTCGTCTTCTTCTTCGTCGAGCTCGTCATAACCGTTTTCAAATCGTACTGCTAAAATTTCATCTGGTAATACATTACCATTCTCGTCAAACATTTCGGGATGCATATAGACGGGTTGGGTCTGGAATTGATGTTCTTTTGCAAGCCATCCTACCACACCTCCTACAAAAAAGAACATGATTGAGACCAATGTTCCTATGGTCAGGGTTACTGCTAACATTTTTTTTACTCCCCGAGAGATACTTACTTCTTATAATCAAAATAGAGTTCAATGTGTAAGCCTATCTCTCGTTTAAAGAGAGATAGAACCTTTCCGAAAATTAAATGGAATTTTTTTGGTTCTGGTTCTTCCTCCCTTTTATCTTGTCTTAACATCAACTCAAATCCTCGATTGATGCCGAGATCTGTACTATTTAGATTGCTTTTTTCGTCTTCCTGGTCTTCGTTCATAATGGTACTGCCTTGCATCATCAATAATTTTTTGAAGATAAGTCACGACTTTTCTTGCTTCAGGTTTTCCTATGAAACCATAGGCTTCCCTAATAGTTTTATTGCCTCCCTTGATATACTCTTTTAATTCTCCAACAGTCCCCTCAATATTTTTTACTGTAGAACTATCAAGAAATTCTTGAACTTCTTTTCGTTTGTATTTCCTATGCTTCAAATAAGTGTAGAAATTTTTAAGAGGAAATTTGTGATTAAAAGAATAGTCAACTGCTTTTTCTACGATGTCGTAGATCTCTTCATCCATTTGTACTACCACTAGACTAATTTGTTCTCCCTTAGATATTGTGCAGTTTCCATGCACCCACCGAGTTTCTTTCCATCCAGAATAATTTGAGGGAAAGTAGATCCTTTCCCAAACTCTGCATAAAAATCATCACGTTGAAACTCTCGACCTAGTTTATATACAACATGTTTTTGCTCAGCTCTTTGCATCAACTGAACAACTTTAGTGCAGTAAGGGCAACCATCCCGAGAATAAATGATAAAAGTTCCCATTACAAATTCTCCTCTTGCTCAGAAAGAATCAGGCAATCAGACTCTGGATAGGTAACACACAGAAGTGCGAACCCTTCTTCCAGTTGTTCATCATCAAGAAATGTTTGATCACTGCTATCAACTTCCCCCTCAAGAATTTTACCAGCACAAGATGAACAAGCACCTGCACGGCAGGAATATGGGAGATCAATACCTGCTTCTTCAGCAGCGTCAAGAATGTAGTTGTCGTCTGCACACTCAAATGTGGTTTCTTCTCCATCAGGAGTACGAATGGTGATGTTAAAATCGTATTTGCCCATGGTTTTTTCCTCGCTGATTTATATATTAGTTTTTAATGTTCGCTGCGTCACGTTCAAAGATTTCCATGCCTTTGTCGGTCAGGATGTGATCATACATCTGTTCAAGAACACTGGGAGGCATCGTTGCAATCTCTGCACCATTATACCATGAACGAACGGCACGTTGAACACTACGGATAGAGGCAGAGAGAACCTGAGTCCTGCACCCATGAATACGGAAGAGTTCAGAGATAGATCGAACGACCTCCAGACCCGCCACAGATTGGTCGTCAAGGCGTCCTACAAAGGGTGAGACATAAGTTGCCCCTGCCTTCGCTGCAAGGACTGCCTGAGCGGCGCTGAAGATCAATGTGACGTTCACCTTGATACCTTGTTCGGAGAGACGCTTACAGACGATCAGACCCTCGCGTGTGCATGGGACTTTGATGGTAGCAACCTCACCAAACTTTTCATAGAGACGAACTCCCTCATCATACATTTCAAGATCAGATCCCATAACTTCCATGCTGATGTCTGGAACACCAATGTCTTTGATCTGTTGATAAACATCTTCGGGATTGCGACCACTCTTCATGATGAGTGTTGGGTTGGTGGTAACTCCATCAACCAGCCCCGTACTAAAATATTTTGAAATCAGTTCAGTGTCTGCAGTGTCTAGAAAAATTTTCATTGTTGATTCAACTCAGCGTGATTATTTTAACGTAAGTATCCAAATTCTTCAAGATACTTTCTGGTCAATGGTGTTGGTTCATAAACCTCCCACATATTACCATCGGCGCAAGCAGCAAGTGCCTTCTCAGTCATACCCTCAGTCTTACCAGCCCAGGTTGCTTCTGCTTCCCAAGGAACTGCATGGGGAGGATAAGTACGCTCTGCTAGTGTACGCCAGATCACAGGGACCTCTTCTTCAGGTTTGATAATAGCAATCATCTTATTCTTGATGCTACCCGCCATACAATCTTGAGCAGCATGCCATCCTTCATGACGCATTACACTCATAAGAACATGTGGACGACGCATGTACAATTTATTCAAAAAGAAATTATTACCTACAGTATGGTAGACGCCACGATGTCCTGGTGGAAAATATTTTCCAGGTGCTAGAAACACCCCAACTCCGATCCTACTGAGAGAGGAGAGCATTCTATTGAACTCGTTAGCAATAGGAGTAAACTTGTAAGGGTCAGGATACTCACTAGAAAGATCCAGAAGGCTGGTGACTTTTTTGACTCCATCGGTACATTCCTTTAATAACATACATCCCATAGCGTCATAGGTCTTGAACCCCTTTGTAGGTTCTGCTCTTGCAGGGACAGTCATCCCATGAGCAGCGCCGAGAAGAAGTCCCGACAAAATATATTTAAACATAAAAATGAGGGTTATTATACCCTCTAGTTATAAACGATTTGATTTGCAAAGTCAACGAATAGGAGCCATTCCCAATGGATCAGGTCCTTCATCTGGGGGTAATCCACCATTAAAAGGATCTTCTTTATGTTCAGGTGGTAGATTCTCAGCAAAGGGGCTAGAATCAAGAAAATGTTTTTCTAATACTTCAATTCTTTCCTGTTCATGAGCAATAATATCAACCTGCTCCTGAATAGCACCAAGAACATCAGGATGTTCACCAATACCTACTGGTTGTTGTAGATATACTTCTATATTTGCTTTTGCTTTAGCAATATTACCTTGAGCATCCAAGTATAATGCATCTAAAATTTTGTCTCTTAGCATTTTGTTTTAGCAACCTCAATTATATATCTTTGTTATATAAGTCTTCAAGTTTTTCTTTTGTTAGATCAACATACATGACTTCATCACCAGGAGCAGGTGCTTCTGGATGACGTGGTTTAGGTTTATTCATGTCCTCGTTGATGGACTGAATGTTACCCCACATCATCGCAAATGAAGCACCTGCAATAATTCCAAAGCAAAGGAAGTAAAAAAATACTTCAAAGTTATTCACAGGGCATTACCTCTAGGAAGGACTTCTTCTGGGAACACGAAGTTCTCATGTGGTTGATCTACTGGAGCCATCCAGGCACGGAGACCTTCGTTCAAAAGAATGTTCTTGGTGTAGAACGTCTCGAACTCTGGGTCTTCTGATGCTCTGATTTCTTGGGAAACGAAATCGTAAGCCCTAAGATTGAGAGCAAGACCAATAATACCGATGGAAGATGTCCAGAGACCCATAACAGGAACAAACAGCATAAAGAAATGCAACCACCTCTTATTGCTAAACGCAATACCAAAGATCTGAGACCAGAAACGGTTTGCCGTAACCATAGAATAGGTTTCTTCTTCTTGTGTGCTGTCGAAAGCTTTGAATGTGTTTGCTTGATCGCCATCTTCATAAAGAGTATTCTCTACTGTAACACCGTGAATTGCTGAAAGCAATGCACCACCCAGGATACCTGCTACACCCATCATGTGGAAGGGATTGAGCGTCCAGTTATGAAAGCCCTGGAGGAAGAGAAGGAAGCGGAAAATCGCCGCGACACCGAAACTCGGCGCAAAGAACCAACTAGACTGTCCGAGTGGATAGATGAGGAAAACAGAGACAAAAACAGCAATAGGCCCAGAGAACGCAATAGCATTGTACGGACGAATACCTACTAAACGACTGATT
>CESK01039091.1_pt1 | contig 15797 bp, 25 predicted proteins | sample 531091 | NCBI WGS metagenome assembly CESK01 (sample SAMEA2621271, study PRJEB7988) | marine metagenome | biome: marine biome (ENVO:00000447); feature: surface water layer (ENVO:00002042); material: "saline water (ENVO:00002010), including plankton (ENVO:xxxxxxxx)" | depth 5 m
GGATCGTCAGTCTGCTTATCGTCTGCGATAGTCGCTGTAACATTTCCGAATGCATATGTGCCTACTCCTAATTTTATAAAATCTCTTCTTTTCATAGTTGATATCTTCCTTTTGTAGCGAGGTAATTCTGGCGGATTTCTTCGTCATTAAGTACACGATTATAAATACTAGCTGAATAAAATCTACCATCCCACATTTCGCTCACTTGATCAGATCTCGACCCTAATCGCATATTGTTAGATGAAGCTTTAATATTATTGGCTATACCAGCATCTGTTCGTTTTGATCCAGCATTTATATATGAATCCAAGTAAGACGTTCTAATAATAAATGTAAGATGATGAATTGTATTTAAAGATAAACTAGCGGTTCTTGTGGATATCGCTGCACTACCACCAGAAGAATCATATGCAAAAAATTGTAAAGCAGGTTGAGTTGTAAGTCTTATGCCAAAACCCGTAGTACCATTGCTGTCATCTAAAATGTAATGGTAGGCAGTAGTTGGAGCCACTCTTACATCAACAACAAACATAAAAGTATAATTATTTCCGCCAGTTATATCAAGACTGGAAAACTGTCCATAGTCATCAGTGCCATCAAATTGAAATCGCCCGCCATTATTTGTTTGAAATGTAGGTGAATTGTGCAGTGTTAAATCATTGTCCTCCGCAAGATCTGTCCACGTAGTCCCCGTTCCCGGATAACTTCTTTTATTAGCAGCGTCCAAGCATAAGATCAGCCCGTCAGTTACTATGGAAGGATTATAGCTAGTTCCCATTAAACAAACCTCTTCTTGGTAGCTTCATAATGATTTAAAATTTCTTTTTCTGTTAATGCTCTTCCGTAAAAAAGAAGCTGTGCCACAGAGCCGTCTAAATACTTGTCATTGAGCACACCTATTCTTTGCTTCCATGTTTTTGGGTCGGTGCTGGAATTCCCATAAAATAACTTATCCCCTGTTCCGCTATAAGTTAAAGTTTGGGGTTCACCATCAATGTACATTGCCATGTCTTCAACCAAAGCGTTCCAAACAAAAGCCGCGTGATACCATCTGCCGGTATCCACATTGGCGGCAGCCCGCTGACCAGTTCTTCTAGCACCACTTCCAGCACTTCCTCCATCACCAATGTGCATGGACAATTTTGCTGATGCATTAACATTAACAAAGAACCCATAATAATTACTGGCGTGCCAACGCAATGAAAATAAACCTTGTGCTGATGAATTTTGATCAATCTTAAACCAGCACAACATGCTAGTAGGAAAGCCCGGATTGAGTGTCTCTGAAATAAACTCAATATAGTCATCAGTGCCATCAAATGTAAATGCACCACCATTCTCGCTCGTAAACCCCACCCCATTTGTTAAAGTTCCAGCAACTGGATCTTGAGGTTGATTGTTATCTGTAGTAGTACTATTTGCTCTAAGCTTAACAGGCTGATTTACAGGAAGTGGTCCGAACAACAACAGATCATTCGCAGATGTACCGGCCCCGGAATAACAGCGAGGATTGGCTGCATCTACAGCAAACAAAAGACCATCTTGAGAAATTGATGGAGAATGTGCTAATCCCATTACTCCGGCTCCTCTACCCACCAAACTCCATCATTAGCATTAAGAATCGCCAGAATCTCACTATGAGAATACTCTTGACTCTTGGTAGTGCAGGCGGTTACACTTGAAGGCATGTCACCTTCATATTTTACAAATGTCAATGTCTCATCTACGCTTTTGCGTACAGTTGAAATAGACGTTTCTAAAACCTGATCAAAGTCTATCAAACCTAAATCACTAACTGAAATTATCACGTAATGTCTATGATCATAATTACTATGGCTCATTTTTTTTCCTTATATAAGTTTTTAATTTAACCTTTTACCGGTGAAGATGCACGCCATTGCCAGCAACTCCAATATCTTGCTTTCCATTTTGGTCCGGGATTAGAACAATTATGTCTTGCTCTAAAACTTTTTCTTCTTTTGGGGTCGTCTCTTTTTATTTCCATGTTTGGGTCGCCAAAGTTTACTTTTACTACATTACCTTTTTCATTTTTAACGTAGACAGAAAATTTTTTGGGACCATCTGGAGTTCTGAATGGTTTATTTAGTTTAACTTTTTTACCATCTTTCACGGCAGCGTCTTGCCATGTCATTGTAGGTGGAGCAGTAACCTGATTCTTTCTAACAAAAGAAGTGTGCTCTTTCTCATCCTTTTTCTTTTTAGCTTTGAATTTACTAGGTGGTGATGCTCCGGGTTTATGCCAATCTGCATGTTGTTTTTTAAGCTCTTTTTCTACAATCTTTTTTGGCAAGCCATAACCCTCTGAGTGTTCCTCTGCTCTGACCAGCCTTCTTCCATTCTTGGTGTAAACACCTCGTCTTTCAAAATAATATGTCTCACCAGTAAATGGATCTTTATAAGCATAAGATCCTTTTGTTTTACGTAAAAGTTCAAAATCTTCTTTGGTAATTTTACCGTCTTTATTTTTATCAAGAGCTTCTTTTTGCTTTTCCGTCATCGCTGCTTTTGATGATCTGGGATGAGAAGATGGTAAAAGATCGTTGTCTTGTTTGTAATTAGGATTGCTTGGTCTTCCATTTCTAAGCAAATATAAAAATGCATTCACTCTTGCCATAGCCCATCCATCTCTGCTCATTTTAGGTGCATGACTTGTGCTATAAGCACCTGCACCCCTTCTATAAACGGCTTTTAAAGCACCCAAGGAGGCTTTACTTCCCTTGCCTTTTTTGTTGTGTTCTGCCATCTTACTTTTTAATCTATCAATTGTCTTTTGACTAAAAGTTATTTTACCCTTGTCATCTTTAGCACTATCTGGTTTATTTTTCTTAGAGCCTTTTTTCTGATCTTTTTTAGGTGCTGGTGTTTTGCGTGGATCATTTGGTCCCGGTTTACCCCTTTGAAGAGCCTCTGCATGGTCTGCATAACATTCTACTTCAGCCTTACTCATTTCTTCTCTTAGCTTTTTTTCATACGCATCATGAGTTTTTCCGGGCATATATACTTTCTTTTCAGGATCTTTTTTGCTAGGGTGATCATGGATACCATCAAGCCCAAGCTCTTTCGCACGCTTCATTGCTTCTCCGGGATTATCATAAACATCTCTTTGAAGCTCTTTAGACTGTGCTCTTTTTAATTGTTCTTGAGTAGGTCTGCCTTCTTTGACAGTTTTTGCAGGCTTGTAGTTTTTACCTTCGCGTAGCTTTTTTCTTCTAATGTTTTCCCAAAGACCCGGACGGTTGTTAGCCCAATCCCACTCTTCGTCATCATCGCAATTACAATCAGACTCTAAATACTCTGAGTCTTTAGGAATATAAAAATTTGATTCATTAATTTCTTCTGTAAAACCATCAGCCAATGCAAGCATTGCACCACAGGCCATTCCGTCTGAAAAGCTCATGCCTTGTTGATATCCACATTCTATTACATATTCTATCTCAGCTTCAGAAAGCTCAAAACCTTGGTCATATGCCATTTGAGAAAACTTTTTTGGACCCTCTATTGCTATTCCTTGCTTGATTGCTTGCTTTTTAGCATCTCTTCCTGTGTAGCATTTCCCTTCATCTCCCCATTTCCATCCGTTTTCACTGCATTTTTTCAAAGGCATTTTATTTTCCCCTTATAAAATTTATAAACTTTGTAAAAAAGTTCTTTTTTGGTTTTGGCTTTTTGAGCTTAAATTTTTTATCAAAATTGTATATTTTTTTAGCTTTTTGTCTATACATATTTTGAGATCTAAAAAAATCACTATCGCTTAAATTAGAGTCTCCACGCATATTTTTCCTAACCAGTAAATAAATGCTGTTGTTAAAAATCCTAAGACTAAACCATATAAAAAAGAATTATCATACTCTTTAACAGCAACAAACTGTTTGTTTGGTAAATCTTCTTTATTGTTCAAAGCACGCAGTCTTGCGTCTTTCATATCTGATTCAGTAAATAAATAGTCACTGTCGTTTTCTTCTGTTCTTATGTGGTAGTAGAATGGGTTAGCTGATCTATACTTGTCTTTATTTGTTATTCGGTAAATTGTGGAATATTTGAACATAAAGTTACCCTTTCATCTAATTAAAAACGGTATTCTATATGTTATATACACCTTTTAAGTTAATAAAAAAGAGCCGATAATGTAAAAATACAATTATCGACTCCTTTATTTTGTGGACCTATTGGGATTTGAACCCAAAGCCTCTATGAGTTAGTGCATGAAAGATAGTAATGAAAGGAATTAAAATCTAACTTTACCATAGAGAGACACCAGTCGGTCCTGTTAAAATGGGACTTCTTCCTGAATTTCTTCTGTCTGATTACTTTTACTTTTTGTGGAGCCAGAAGAACCACTAGACCTTGGACCAAGGTTGACCTTTTCTGCGACTACACGCAACTTAGATCTATTGACACCTTCTTCTGTTTTCCAAGTATCAAGGCTCAATCTTCCTTCAACCATAACAAAAGTTCCTTTTGTAAGGTATTCAGACAAAGCTTCCGCTTGCTTACCCCAGAGTGTAATGTCTAGAAATGTAGGCTCTTCTTGACGCTCTCCATCTTTAGACCATTGACGATTTGAGCATAGCCCTACATCTGCTACTGCTGTACCATTGGGCGTATACCTGAGTTCAGTGTCTCTAGTAACTCTACCTGAACCGACCCACTTATTAAGATCACTCATTTACATATTCTCCACAAATTAAGTTAAATACTAGTTCCGCGATAACGCAAAGCTTTACGTGCCAAGCGTCTTGCATAGGTTGTTCCATTGTTACGAATCAACCTTCTAAATTCACCAGCAAACTGAGTGTGTGCTAGTCTACCAATTACCTCTCTTGTCGTAAGAGATTCAGTGCTCCAATTGGAAATCATTTTGCTAACCTGACGATCTGATTCAAGCAAAAGTCCCCAATTAACAGATTCAATAGTCTTCATTGAAAATCCTTTCTATAAAAAAGTTAAAGTTGTTCACTCTTGTTATACAATACAATTATACTGTGGTTTCCACATATAAAAATTAATCTTCTGATTTTGTCTCAAATGGATTCGGCAAAGCAACTTGTGTGGCCTCAGTATTTGCTACTGGTTCTGGTGCAAAAGGTGTTACTTCGGTTTGTTCCTGTACAGAACTTTTGCACTCAGCAAGGTGTTGCTCTAGTTGCTGTGCATATTGTGTAGCCTGAACCGCCTGTGCTTTAGCTGCTTCCAATTGTTCTTCTACTTGTGCTACATATGCTTCTGCCATTTGATTTAGCGTTACTGCCATTTTATTATTCCTCACTTGTTATAAAAAGTTTTAATTGATTTGATTCTAGTATTATCTATCTGTATTATATCCACTGCATCTCTAGATGTTGAAATGTCTTCTTTTGTTTTTGTGATTACATAGTTTATAAAAATAACTTTATTCTTATAGGCAACCTCTTGAATACTGATACTGATCATGTCGTATTCTTTAAATATGCTCTCGTTATACAATAGTAATTGATTTTTACCCGATATAACACCATTAGAATTTGAAAAAATTATAGAATCTGAATACGTTTCTTTTAATTGGTTTAGATCCTTTGCAGCAAAAGCTGACAAATATTTTTTTGCAAAATTAACCCATATCATTTGCAAACTCTCCTGAAAGCGGTTTACCATTTCTTTGCTCTATATCAATATTATACTCTGTAATCTTGTCACGCAATACTTTTTTGTTGAAATCTATAAAATTTGCTGCCCATTTTTTATTGTGATCTATAACATTAATCAATGTAGGCACAGAAGAGTACAAAGATTGCGGTGTATCTTCATCTAGTTTGTTTTTATATACAAATGATCCAGCAGCTTCTGAAAGATCTATACTAATCCAAAACATTTCCCCATCTAAACATGTTGATATAATTTGTTTTAACTTATCTGTTTTAAATATGTAGGGGCATTTAAAGAATATAGAACTTTTATCTGGATGTATCTCAGAGTTTTTATCAGCAACGGAATTAATATTTCCCATTTCAGTTAATCTGCAATAAGACAATTGATTTTTAATACAATCTTGTTTTAAGTAATTTACTTTACTATCATCTATTTTTTCTACTAACAAATTATTGTCAGGAACGAATACTATATATTCATCATCAAGTTCAGATAAATAATTCAGAATTGTTTCTTTTTGTTTAGTTTTATCCAATGGAATGATCAATACATTCTCATTTTCAGTAAATTTTTCAATCTCTCCAATTTGTATTTTCTTTAAATCTTCTTCTTGATTGTCAATGCAAAATACATATTTCATTTTAACCTCCATACGAGTTCAGCTTATCTACAATATATTCTATGTCAGATTCTGATAGTTTAGGATACAGAGGAACGTAGAAACCGCACCTAGCAAGACTAGCAGATATAGGATAGTCAGAGGTGGCATAAGACCTCAAGAAAGATTGCTCACTCATGGGCTGAAAATATGTTCTTGAATCAATTCCATAATTTGCTATGTGCTGTCTAATATCGTCTCTTTTTTGTTCAGAGTCTGTAAGTATCGGCATAACCCAAACTCCAGAATTTTCTGTTGGGACACTTCTTCTTGCAATATTCATGTGAGAATTTTTAAGCGTCCATTCATAAAATGACCTAATTTTTCTTCTTTTCTCCATAAATGCATCTGCTTTTTTAAGTTGTTCAAGACCGATGCTGGCCTGCATGTCTGTCATTCTATAGCCAAACGCTCTTTCGGTATGGCAAAAATGTTTTCCGGGAGTAAATGCGTGCATTCTTACTCTGTCAAGTCTATCTTTGACTTCTTTGCAATCTGTTACAATCATACCGCCTTCGCCAGTTGTAATATTCTTGTTAGAATAAAAACTGAATATGGCAAGTTCAGCGAAAGATCCTACGGGTTTACCATCTAATGTAGCAAAGTGTGACTCAGCACAATCTTCGATTACTTTGATGTTGAACGAATCACAGTAATCTACAATATCTTGTATATCAGTAACGGGTTCTCCATAAGTATGAACAACAATTACTGCTTTAGTTTTAGGAGTGATCACTTCTTTAATTTTATTCAAAGAAATATTTCCAACATCAGATTCAGGATCTGAGTCACAGTAAACTGGATTAGCACCAGCGAGCAGAACAGAGTTTCCCAAAGCAACCATAGTTAGATTGGGTATAACAACATCGTCACCTTCTTTCACATCAGCAACATGAAGTGCCAGATGCAATGCTGTGGTTCCTGAATTACAAGCAGATCCGTATTTTTTGCCACAAGTTTTAGCTACTGCATCTTCAAATTCAGCTACTCTTGGACCTTGAGAAATCCAGTCATTTGTTATACATCTTGTTAATGCCGCTTCTTCTTCTTTTCCGATTTGTGGCTCGGCAACCCAAATCAATTTTTCTGCTGATTTATTTAGTGTGGGGTCCATGTTATTCTCCGTATTCTATATATATTTTTTTGCCACTTTTATTATAGTAGTAGGCAGATTCTTTATTGTCAAAAGTAAATGCTTTTATTATATGCGATATATCTTTTGCATCCTCAAGGTCTTTTCTAAAATAGATGTTACCACCATTATTAGGCTTTGTTTTATATGCACCTTTTAGTATCTTATTAAAGTTTTTCTTGAACATATCAAACAATAAATCCATACATCTTTCATACAAAGATTGAGATGTATCGCTTGGATATATCAATGTTTTTCTTATTTGAATTATAGGACCACTATCAATGTTGTGATCTATGACATGAAGACTTACGCCTGTATGTTTTTCTTTATTTATTAAGGACCAGCTATATGCTCCTGCCCCTCTATAGTCTGGAAGAATACCCGGATGAAAGTTTACACATCTTTCTTTAGATTCAATGAACTTTTTATCTATCAGAGTATCGTAAAGAGTTGATATGAATATTTCACAATCTTCTATAGATCCTAACTCAAACCCATCAGGCATGTTTGACTTAGCCCATTCTGTACATCTAGCCCCTATCTCTCTGGATGATGCAATACATACCTTTTTCACTTGTCAATTTCCTTTATTATATTCTTGCAAAAATTTTCTAGGCTGAATCTTTCACAAAATTTTCTTCTATCTTTCAAAGAATATCTTGATGGTCTTTCTTCCCACATTTTTTGCAGTGATTCTTTCATTGATTCATATGTTGGCTCAAAATAGTTTGCACGATCTCCAAAGTAATCTTTTGCACCCATATACGGAGAATTGCATATTAAAACCTCTTTGCCTATGTAATACGCCTCGACCAGAGACATTCCTCCTGTTGAAGCTTCATACCACGGGCATATTACAAATGAAGAGTTAGCAATCCATTGTTTATACTCATCCCAATCTTTTATGGTTTTATCTTTACCTCTTCCTCCATGCTGATACGGAATGTTTAGTTCTGAACAAGCACGTTCTGCCCATCCAGCATGTCTATCTGGGATCGCCCTAAGTGGATCGCAAACATAATCAAGGTCTGACGCTTGTTGCTCAAAAAATGGTGCGTATGCGGGTATTGATTTTGTTTTTTCCAAACCAACTCCCCAATGCTGTAAACATCTGTATCGTTGCCCCTCAGAAGGAACAAATACTTTTTCACTTATATTACAAACTCTGCCGAGTCCAGACCAATCATAACCTCTATCATGTCTAGGGTTAGTAATCCACTCATAACAGTCCCATACATAAGTAAAAAATGGAACGTCTGGAAATCTTTTTTTTATGTCAATAAGTGCATTGTGTGTATTTTGATCGCCCATTTGCAAACATATATGCAGATCACAATCTTCTGATGGCCTATCTGTTATTTCATGGCCTTGTTTTTCAAACTCTTCTAAGATGCTTTTCATGTAAGGAGCACCTGTCCAAAATGCAAATATTTTCATGATAGATCGCCTATTGTATAAAATGTAGATGATGCGGTGGCTGTATCTGTTATTCCATATTCAAGGCATAGAATACCTGTTTTACAAACTCTAAGCAATTCGTTTTGTATTTTTTCCCATTCAAACCAGCCTAAATTTTGAACGACCATAATCATAACACTGGTACATATCGCCACGTCAAATTCACTGTCTTCAAACGGCAAAGACTTTAAGTTTTCACAATAAAATTCATAATCTGGATATTTAGATTCTGCTAAATTTATAAAATCTTGAGATTGGTCTATTCCAACATATCTACCAGACCAGTCTTTTGGAAGTAAATCAACACCTCTTCCGTATGCACAACCAGCATCTAGCACATCTGCGTTTTGAGGAACAAATGTTTCTATTATTTTTTTATGATCTTCGCACACCCTTTGCCACTCTTGTTCTGGTGCTCTAAAAACAGAGTGTCTTATATCGCCGGTTATTTTAGAATCATCTATTCTTTGCTTCCAAAATTCAGATGTGTCTACTGGCTTGCTTCTATCTGTAGTCATCAAAAGTCTCCACTAATTCTTCGCATCTATGGAAATAAGAATGTTCATTTAAAATTATACTATGTGCTTTTTGTGACATACTTTGTCTTTCTTGGTTGTTTTGTAAAAAATAATCTATCTTTTCTTTTAGCTCTTCATAGTCTTTATAAAAAGCCATACTATCCCCAAATTGTTTTTCTAATTCAGAAGAATATGGATGAAGAACAAAAGCACTTCTTCCTCCTAGCAAGTAAACACGATTAGACCAGTAGTGATCAGTAACGGGGGGCATTGCAAGCATAATTTTAGTTTGGCGACAAACAGAAGCCAAATGTTCCTTAAAAATATCATACTTGTTGTGTGGTCTCCATCCTGAAAAATCATTTTTAAGTTTTTCAAGGTATTGTTCTCGTTCTAAATATCCACCATGACCAATAGTTCCAATAAAAATAAAAGGTATTGGTTCATTCCCTAATCTGTATGCTACATTAGGAACAAATACATCGTTATCATCATCTAGATCTAAACCTTGTCTCAAAAGTTTTATATTATTTTTGTTCTGACTATTTACAAAATCGCCATCTGTAAAAAGTCCGATGTAAAAATAATCTTTAACTAAATTAACATAGTCGTCATTACTATCAAATCCCTTACCAACAGCATCAAAATACCAACATATACCCTTCCATTTATTACAGACATATTCTACATAATCTGCATCTGGAAGTTTATGAAACAAAGCAAAATCATAATGCTTACTGATATTATCTAATATCGGCTTATCTGTTTTGAAATAATTTAACTGAAATCTATCAACTTTATGTCCCAATAAAGTCAATGATTTATATATTGAACCTTCATCGTCATTATTTTGTTGGCCATGTTTAGCTATATATAATATTTTCATTTTTTGCCTTAAAGCAATACATTGTTTTCACATGATCTTCTTCTTCTAGGAAATTATTTACAATGTCATAGTATGTTCTATATGGTAGGTGTGGGTGCTTTGTCTCAGGACCAAAATCATGTATAAATATTCTACTGTTTTCATCTTTCAAAAGGGATGTAGCGAACCAAGCACACGCTGCTCTAGCTCTACCATCTACGAAAACAATATCAAATTTACCCCAACCATTTGGTGACATTACATAAGTATTAAAATCTTCAAATGTTCCATCATCGCCTGCTGTATTCTTCCGAATACTATCATTGTTTACTATAGAGTATTGATTTTCCCAGTCTGAATTATCTGGTGGTGCGTAAATATACAATACATTTGCATTAAGTTTTGGTTTAAGTTCATTGTACCAACCTTCATGGTGTTCTACAGATACAAGTTTTTTTACTTTATCTTGTAAAACAAGAGTTGAACTTCCCGAACCATATTCAAGCAGATCTGTTTCTGAATTTACATAGCTCATAAGAAATTCTTGCTCTGATGGATCTGTCCAAAATTCATTTTCTGACATATAATTGCTCCAAATATTTTTCTCTTAGTAAATCTCCAGTGTTCTGAGATGCCCATGACTGTCCGATTTTTGAATATTCTGAAATATCTTTACCAGCCCATTGGTCAATAGTCTTTGCTATATCTTCTGGAGACATGATTGCATTTCTTACTTTTATTCCAATCCAAGGAAGCTCTGTATTAAAATAACCAGACACAGGTATCAGTGGTTCTTTTGGTAGCCAAGTATTAACCGGAGAGCGATCTCCTGCCATAACGAGCATACCAGCAGCATGAGCTTCTTGCAGAGGCAAAGAAAGTCCATTGAACTTTTCTGGAAATAAAAACACATCACCAGTAGACCACAGTTCTTTAAAAGGAACGTGTCTTTTTTCTATAGAAACTCTGTGATCCGATATACTATCTAGTAGTTGTGCTATATCTGGGTTGGCATCAGGTTGTACTCTTATGATAATTTTTATATCTTGAGATTTTATCAACGGCAGAGCTTTGATTATTTCAGCAGTGCCATTCCTTGAGTATATTCCACCATGCCCAACATTGTGAACAAATACATTTGCACGCTCTCTTAATTTCCATTCTACATCTGTTGGCGATGGAACGGGAATAAAGCATGAGTCATAATCTTCATAATATTCAAGATCAAGAAGAGATGGGCATATAATCTTATCCATAAACACAAGATGAGATCGTGGTGTTGACTCATACATTGGCATAAGAACAACACGCTTGCCCATAGATTGTGCTAACTCAACTATAGACCAATCAAATGGGTCTGGTAGTGGAGCCTCCAATATAAAAAGGGTATCGACAGAATCAATAAGCTCCTTCTCGGAAAGAACTACATCTTTTCTGTCGTACCATTCTGGATGAGATTCAAATTTAGGATGACCAGCTATAAAGACTTTATCTATTATTTTTGATTCATATAAATTTTTAGCTAGTATGCCTAGTCCAGATTTAGTTGCAAATACTATTGATCCTGTTCTTGACACACCGCACCTTCAATTTTTTGCCAGTCATTTTCTCCCCTAACATCTACATTATACTTCCAAATCATCTTTAAAATTTCACAATTAACATTATTTTCATCAAATAGTTTAATCATTCCATTAAAGTCTTTTGGAAAACATTTTCCACCAAACCCCATAAGACCATCGGGGCCGGGAACATTCCAGTGTAGCTCTCCAAGTCTAGGGTCTGACTCTATAGCTGCGTCAATGAATGTTTTGTAATCCATTCCCATAGCTTGACAAAGCTGATAGATGTGATTGGCAAAAGAAACTTTTACAGAAAAATAAGTATTGGTAAGATACTTTATCATCTCTGCCTGAGTATTAGTTACAAAGATAGATTTAGAATCAGGCCACATCGAGTTATGATAATCAAGCAGTAGTTTTTTAGTTTCAGTTTCAGAATCATCAATGCCTATAACATGAAACTTACTATTGCACAAATCATCATATGCGGTTCTTTCTGTTAGAAATTCTGGATTAGTTACAAAGATTAGATTTTTAAATTCTTTTTTAAAAGATTCTGTGGTCTTTGGAACCATCGTTGATTTTAACAAAACGACAGGTCTTTTTTTATGTGCATCTGCATAGAAATTCAGGAGTTGTACACAACCTCTGACTATATCAGTATAACAATTTCCTTGATAGTCCATCGGTGTTGGAACGCAGACATAGATAAGATCGCTGCGTTTTACAATGTTGCTGTAGGCATTATTCATATCTGTATCATCTTTTAAATCATAAGATTTTACAGAATATTTACTTCTTGTTTTCAAAAACTTTTCTATTGAGCCGCCTACAAAGCCTCTTCCAATAACTCCAACATTCATATTCACATCCTTTTAGTGGTATAAAACAACACGTCATATAAAATTATACTCGGTATTATTCAACTTTGTCCCACCAAATCTTAGGAGAATCAGAACACATCTGTCTTAATTCTTCTATGCCATACTTTTGAAGATCATGAAAAGCACCAATATTATCACTTACGTCTAATTGCATCCCACACATTATTGCTTCTCCTACTGATCTACAGAATGGCTCAAATTTTTCTGGATGATAATACATGGTTTTGTATTTATTAAATAATTTTGGCATTTCACCATGATCTACTTTGCCTATGTACTCGACATTGTGCAGATACTTTATATGGTCTTCAAACCCTTTGTTGCCCCATCCGGCGACTGTGAACTTCTGATCTGGATTGTTGATAACAAAGTCCAAAAATTTTACAGTACCTTTCAGGAAATGAAAAAACCCAACATATAAAGTTTTTTCTTCTCTTTCCTGTTGGAAATCATAAAATACTTTTGAATCAATAAAAGGTCTGACTATCTCGACATTTTTGAATATGTTTCCATATAGCTGTACGAATGTTTGATGATGAAATTCAGACAGAAAGATAGTTTTTTTTGTAGAATTAAATAATGCTTTTCTTGCATCTTGAGACAAATAAGAATTTGAGTCATGCTCAAACCTTACATGATTAGGATGATTTAATAAATACTGAAAAACATCAGGTCTTCTCTGACTAATTGTTTCTAAGTTTCCAGTAACTACTAAATCATATGTATCATTCAGGACATCGCTTGGAGTGTCATAGTTTAGAAAAACTATATCATGACCTCTGTTGATGCCTTCTTGTATTACAAATGAGTCTGTCCTTTGTGCCCCACCTATATTATGCTGGAGTCCAAAATCTGCAATCCATAAAACTTTCATATTTATCCTGTGACTCCTACCGCTATTGCAGTGTATAAAACAGCCGGATAACTGTTGTTTTGTATAACAAATTCTTTATTTGTAGCGTCTACAACAGCACCGGATATTGGATCAGAGTAACTCCAAACCGCATAAGGCTTGATTGAGCCACCGCCTGAATTGTTCCAAGGCTCTGTAAATGCTTTTGTTCCCGTAGCACCAATAATTAAATCTTCTCCATAGCTTGTATTTCTATTTTCCACAAGTATTGATTTAATTTTAGTAAAGGAAATGTTTGCAGAAGCACCAAACGATTCTTTTTCAAATGCTTTTAAATCAAAAGATACTTTTCCACTAACAGGAACACTACCGCTTTGTAAAACACCATAGTTTATTTGAAGCCCTGAAGCAGAATAAGTGCCAGTTGGTGAGGTCAATGCCTGACTATAAGCTAAAGATGCAGACTCGCTTTGTGTATTTGAGCCAAGTTTTACTATCGTGTATGATATATCATTTGATATGGTTGCCGTTACTGTTAAATCGCTCATTTATTCTTCCTTTTTGATTTTTTTACAAATTTTATTCTATATGGTTCTAGGTAAGTTCCGGTAGTCTGCGATACTCTAGCATTTCCCATGTAAAGATAAGTAAAGCCTGCATTTTTTGGAGATGCTCCATAGGCCACTATTCCCTTATCATCAACTCCTACTACCTTATATACACCAGTATTACCCATGCAAATTTTTTCACCAGCAAATGCTTCATCACAATCTTTTTTACTGATAAAATATGGCCCAGTACCCTGTATTACCTTAATTAAAGTACCTTTTTTTAACGATTTCCAGTCTTTTATCTCTCCAGATACAGGTGTATTCTTAGAAATAAACTGATGACCACATTGTTTGCACACTCTTTGTCGTGCTGCATTTACAGCACCACACTCGGTACATAACTTTTGACCACGCTTCAATTTAACTTGGGTACTCATATTCCATATCTCCATGCCAGTTTTTTATGTCAAATATAACTTTGTGCAACACATCATATCCATCAACTACTCCTATCTCAAATTCACAAGGTTTTGGTAATTTTGAAAATTTACTAGCATCTTCATAATGTTTCCAATAGGCATCATTAAATTGCTCTGCTATAGGCGGAAGTTTAACTGTATAAACGTACAATCCGTTATAGTTAAGTAAAGTTAGACATTTTCTACTTACTTGAACTAATCTTGTATCATATTTAGAAGTGAATCCAAATTTCTCTTGAAAAGCCAAACTAAGTGGACATTTATCTAAAGAAGGATGTCCCATTTTCAGGTGCTTCTTTAGCACTTTGACTATCACAATTATACTCAATCTTTTTCATTTTTTTTTATTTTTAATATCTTTTTTTCTGGCTTAAATTTTTTGAATATTTCTACAAAATTAGTTCTGTATTTTTTGCCATCAACTTTTCTAGGTCTATCACCTTTACCATTACTCATAATTATTTTCCTTTATAGAATAGAGCAGGGTATCAAGTTGATTAGATTTTGTTTTTTCTAAAATATTATGCAATGACTCTGCTTGGAAAAGGTTGTTACTAGCAAAAGCCCTGATCGACTGATCTACTTCACGCTGATCTTTAAATACTTGCTCAAATGTAATAGGTACATCATCATCTTCAACGGTTGGGTCTGAGCTTACTATGTCTCCAATCGGTATAAATTTAGGTACAGGCTTGACTGGGTTGCCCTCTATCTTATTTAGTATCTGGATTAACAACTCTCCATTGTGTTTGTCTGTTGCTGCCGCAACACCCAGACTGTGAATCTGTTTTGTATTCCAGTTAATTACTTTTTGCAGTTGTTCTTTTGTTTGTGAGTCAGAACGGTATTGACCGTATCTGCAACCACCAACAATACATAAAATAATAATACTCCATCCAAAAATAATATTTTTCATTTGTTTTCCTAATTAAATTGTGGAACTAATCTTTTTACAAAGTTTTGCCATTCTGAATTATTTATAATAGCAGATTTAGATTGGTTGGTTGGTATTTTTTTAAGACCTCTCCTAAATTTAGTCGAGAAAAACTCTCTATCTGCTGTCTCTGGATCGTACTGGGTGCGTGATTCTACAAATATTTTTGATTTTATAATCCTGTCAAACCCTTTGTCAAAAAACTTTACCTCCCAGTATCTTGTCCTAAAATTCTTAAAAGGGTAGTGTGTACC
>CESK01045847.1_pt1 | contig 15737 bp, 28 predicted proteins | sample 531091 | NCBI WGS metagenome assembly CESK01 (sample SAMEA2621271, study PRJEB7988) | marine metagenome | biome: marine biome (ENVO:00000447); feature: surface water layer (ENVO:00002042); material: "saline water (ENVO:00002010), including plankton (ENVO:xxxxxxxx)" | depth 5 m
GCATTGGCCCAGGACTCACCAGAACCTCCTACTACATATCTCAACCAGATACTCAACATTATGTTTGGCTATCTCACTTCTGAGCAACGAAAAGAAGTCGATACCTATCTTGCTGAAAAGATATATCTTGGCCCTGCTCCAAAAATTGAGATCATAAAATGACTATGTACGAAATTAAATTCGTTAGAGATGACGGATCTGAAGGTAAGTGGTCTTGCACCGCAGTAGACGTTAGGCATGCAATTAATATTGCACTTGCACAATGCGCAGAAGCTCACAGGATTATTGCTGCATATCAATCAGATGTTTACAAAGATGAATAAAATTAAATAATAATTGCAAGTATTTAAATGAAGCCACATGAAGCGACTTTACTCGCTATTGCACTTAAAGAGTGGTGCGAATCGCAAGAACAAATAGCAGGCAAGCCTTTGATGTTTACTACTGATCATACAGGTCAGGAAAGTGAATATGAGCGCTGTCTGCTCACACATAGCGAGATTGAGGAGTTATATCGAAAGCTTGAAACTAAGGCTTTAGACATGCCCACCAAACTCCAAACACCCAATGAACGCTGAACTCACACACCTTCAAAAAGAACTCCTACTGGAGTTAGTCAAATACTATATGTCGCAAGATCTAAGGCGGCATGTTATGCGTGAATTGCCTTCTGCATACAACGCATGGATGGGGAGAACTGTTGTTAAATCCGAAGTTATTGATACAGGTTTTCCAATCATTGAACGCTTACTCCCGGAAGATTCAAATGTCTGATTGTGTAGACGATTGGTATGACTGTCTGAATGACGCATTCAATCATAGGTTGAACATATACATCATTCTTTCGTACATCCAAGCAATCAACGAACACGATTTTGAATGAACAACTTCAAAACTGAAATGGAAGCTATTGCAGTTTCCAAACCAACAATGAGAACTGTCTTCAATCCATCCACAATGGAGGAAGATGAACACCTTGGCTACGACGCTGAGGTTCAATACAAAAGAAAAGAGAATCAGGTACGCCTGATTATGTGCAGCTCACTTGATGATGTTGTTGTCGGTGAGCCTGTCATGATTACCTATCATTCCGGCATGAAGTGCTACAAACACGCACGTCATGTTGTAATATCAAATGTAGATAACTGCAGTGGCGGTTTCTACTTTACTGACGGTACTCCCGCATAAATAATGATGAAACAGTATCACATATACGTCTTCTCACAGGAAGGCTGTGCCCCTTGTGATCGCCTTAAAGATCATGTTTGTACATTGACAGCAGATGAGCAAGCCGAGCTTGACTTTGTTCCACTAAAGACACCATCAGGTCAACTCACAGCACTAGCTGAAGAACTCAAGGTTGACTTAAGTCCGACATTGGTAGTGACGCATGAAGACGTCCTTTGCTCACTTGATGAGACAGGGGATGAGTTCTGTGACTTCCAAGAGGAATCTGTTGAACGGTTTATAGGTGCCAATGCAATCATTGCAGCACTGCCCTCCACACTTGATGCATACACTTACGCACACCCTGAATGACAATCAACCTAACTCGCGAAGAAATGCTTGAGCGTCTCATTGAAGATCAGTATGACGGCATGGATTACAAAGATCTATGGCGTTTCTTTGAATACTACCAGCAGCGTGAATACGCAGACTGGACGACCGAACAAATTGAAACTGAATACAAAGAGTACTTTGATGACTGACAGCGAAAGAGAAGAGTTTATCTTTGACCTAGCTAATCATGAACTTAAAGGAAGACCACAGTCTTTTATTCATGCATTAGCTATTGATCGTCTTTGTGATCTTCTTTCAAAGAATACAGATGAACAATTGATCAAGATAGCCCCAGACAATTTAATTGTCGAAAAAAAGAAAAGAGCCAAGCATAAAAAAGCCAAAGGTTTCTAACCATGCCACCTGAAGCTTATCTCTTATTGATCGGTGAATTGGAGGGGTGTTCTGCGCATCTCTCCAAACTTGGACAGACCAAGGATCGTTCCATTATTAAAGAGATGGTTACTAAATATTACAAACTTTATTTTAAGTGCAAAAAAGCATATGAGCAAGAAAGCGAACGTAATTGAAGCCAAAGGCACGATCTATAAAGAAAGCGGCAATGGATACTTCAATGTTGAGCTGGACGATCCCGCTGAACACAAATGCCTTTGTCGGGCATCTGGAAGATTAATCACACGTAAAATTCAGTTACTGGTTGGTGACAGAGTCACTGTGGAGCTATCTCCATTTGACCTGACACGTGGTAGAATTACGCTCCGGGATAAATAGATCCCCGGCAAATATAAACTATATAAAAAGCTAAAGGATAATGAACCTAGGAGATCACGCACGAATATTTCGTGAAACTTTTGATCAAGAAATCCTCGACGATATATCATACTGTGGCTTTATCAAAAAGAAGCTATGGGATATGCAATTGGACTTGGTAGAGGAAGAAGCCGCAGAATTTCTCGAAGCAGCTGATGAGCTTTTCAAGACACCTGATGACGACAAAAAGCGGCTTGAACTTGTAAAAGAGTTGTCTGATCTAGTGTTTGTCTGCTATCAATTTGCAGCAACATTTAATATTGACTTAGACGAGGCAATGTTCCGCGTCTTTGAATCAAATCTGAGTAAACTAGATGAACAAGGGAAGCCCATCTATCGAGAAGATGGCAAAGTTTTAAAGGGTCCATTTTATAAAGAACCCGATCTTTCCGTTTGTGTACCTCTTTTCAACAAGCCACAAAAATGACCAATAACATTATTGCCCGTACAGGTCGTGTCCAAACATGGATGGACGATCCAAATAGCCGTTTACCTGTTTCATGTACGGTTTTTGTAGTAGAAGATTCGATGGAGGGAGAAAATGGAATTGAGGCTAGTTGGAGATTTGTCAGCCATGCACTCAGATATGGTGCAGGAGTTGCAATCCATCTCTCAAAACTTAGAGCAGCTGGCACTGATAACGGGAGAGGACTCGTTGCGAGTGGGCCTGTGTCATTTGGAAAAATCTATAGCTGCCTTAATGAGCAGCTCAGGAGAGGCGGAGTATACAAAAACGGAGCGGTGGTCCTTCACCTTGACATCTCCCATCCTGACATCATTGAGTTCGTCGAGACGCCTCGCCACGAATTACCGTGGGCTAAGCGATGTGTAAACCTGACAAAGCATCTTTGGAACGAAGCTTCTGTAGAAACCAAAGATGCAATCCTTAAAGGAATTGCACGTGGAGATATCTGGCTTGCAAAGATCAGACACGATCAAGCACGTGAACGCATTCATGCGAATGTGTGTTTAGAAGTCTTTCTCAGATCTCGTGGCACCTGTTTGTTGGAGCACATTAACTTAGGTGCTTGTCGTCCTGAAGACTTGTCTGCTGCATTTACTGCAGGGATGAAGGAACTCTGCGACCTTCATGGCAAAACAGGTGTTGAAAAAACTGGTGAGTATTTGACGCAAGAGTCAGATCGTCAAGTGGGTCTTGGCATGTTGGGACTAGCTAATCTACTTTCTCTAGAAGGAGTGACGTACAGCCAATTTGCTGATGCTCTTGATTATCAAGATTTTGCATCTCAAGATTTGGTAGTGACTCCCGAAGCACTTAAGATAGTAAAACACCTACAGCAAGGAATTGACGCAGCTGCTGAGGTAGCTATGGCCGCTGGAATGATGCGGGCATTTGCTATTGCACCAACTGCTAGTTGTTCCTATCGCTATACAGACCGAGCAGGCTATACAACGGCCCCTGAATTGGCTCCACCAATCGGGCGCACTGTTGATAGGGACAGCTCTACATTCGGGGTTGAGCAGTTTGATTACGGAAACGTAGAAACTTGCGAAGTAGTCGGTTGGTTTAATTACAAGCGTGTTGTCGATGGCATCATGCGGATGATAAACCGGACAGGACTGGCCCACGGCTATAGCTTCAATTCTTGGAGCGATGTCGTTGTATACGATGAAGATTTTGTACTTGAGTGGCTTGACTCACCTCAAACTAGCTTGTATTACAGCTTGCAGGTTATGCAGGATACTCAAGCAAAAGATGACGCCTTAGCTGCATTAAATGGTACTGATTTTAAGTCAATGTTTGGGTTTGAATTAAACTCTGATGACGACTTTGATCCATATAACGATCCAAGCGCTTGCGTAGGTTGCGCAGAGTAACACTAACAATTTATAACAATGAAAGCAGAAACTCCTTACATTCATCTTCATGAGCGCAAGCGCACATGGACCCCAGTTCAGGTATCAGCAGGAACCCTACTTGAGGGTGGCGAAGATGTAATTAAACGTGCATTGGCCCTTAGATGTCTTGAGATTCCAGTAGGTGATTTTATATCAGACGCAATGAAAGGAGATCTGCCAGACGTTAAGGGCTGCAAAGAACTGCTCTTATCAAATGTAATAGATGAGGAAAAACATGACATTGCTCTCAATTTTGCAGCTGCCTCCCATCGAGTCAGCGATAGACACGAGGCAGAAGCTCAGAAAATATGTAAAGCGTGGTTGGAATTGGATCGTCACCCGGTCCTTAAAGCCGTGGTTCTGGAGAGATCCGTCTTCTTCGTTCTCTTACCGATCTTTCGATTCCTTGGAGACACCGGATTACGCACAACAAGTGCCGATATCTCACGAGACGAACAGACCCACGTATGTGCCAATACACTCGTATGCGAAGCGCTTGGACTTCAAGCTGACAAGACCATCGACAATCTTAGGCGTGCTACGGTCTCATGGGTTGTCCACTCCTTACAAGGGAAAAGTGATAACAAACATCTCTCCAGTAACTTCTGGCTTGAAAGTTCAGATTCTCTCTTTGCCAGAGGGAAAGCAGAAGGATTAGCAGAAACAAGGGCAAGTCGAATGCCTGCATTTTTTGAAACTAATAATGTCAATCTGCCTCAATACGCCTAAACAATAACTTAAGCTATTAATTCTAAAATTGTACCCACTTTGTATACTTGTACTTAATTGTTCCATGAAAGGGAACATAATTCATCCTTCTAGATATCGATATTGTTTTTCAGGTGGGGTAACCATACCCTGCCCCAAGCGATCTAGAGACTACGAAGATGAAATGGACGAACGATTTATTTTTAACACTGATCGCGAATCCAAGTTGAACTTTAATTTTTCACGATGACTAAAATCCAAGTTGTTGCCGAAAGCATTTGTCCCGATACATTTGACGACAGGCAACTGCCCACAGATGTGCACATTATTACGTTTACCAAGGATGGAGAGCGTCAATTTGATGCAGTCCGTGCATACACCAAAGTTGATATCTTTGATGAATACTATGACAAGCTTGGAAAAGATAACCCAATTCACTCAATTGAATCTGGGTACGGTAGAATTAGACCAAAACTATATGGCAAAATCTCGTCCAATGAAGAAAGCTGATTATATTGCTCAGCTACAATTAATTATTGCTGGATATGGATCCCAATTGTCTGTAAAACAATTAAAAAAATTAATTGCAAAATATGCATAACGCAAAACTCATTTGGGTAACTCCAGATGCAGAAAAACTAATCGGGAAAATCGCCCGTGTTTCAAATCCAAATAACGAAGATAATCCAGAAGTAAATGGACTGCTCAAATACCTCGTCAAGCACAGGCATTGGTCTCCCTTTGAGATGGCAAGCATGTGCGTCGAGATCCACACTACAAGAGCTATTAGCCCGCAAATCTTGCGTCACCGTAGCTTTTCGTTCCAAGAGTTTAGCCAAAGATATGCAATCCCCACAGATACATTTGCCACCGTCCTCCCAGACTTGAGACGTCAGGACACAAAGAATAGACAAAACTCCATCGATGATATCGAGGAAGTGAGGAAGGAGTATTACGAAGAGAAAATTGATGAACACTTCCGCCAGGCCGTTGCTCTGTACGAATCGATGCTTCATTCAGGAGTGGCAAAGGAATGTGCCAGGTCCGTGCTTCCTTTGAACACGGTCACCAGACTTTACATGTCGGGAACACTTCGTAGCTGGATGCATTACATCGACTTAAGAGGTGCTAATGGCACACAGAAAGAGCACATGCAAATTGCTCGATCCATTGGTGAAATTTTTGACACTCAGTTTCCTACAATATCTCGCGCCATGTGGGGATGACGATTAAACTAAAGACTGACAAAAGCTATATCAGTCAGAATGAATTTTATTGCAGCGACCGTTGAATTACGATCCTCTATATCAGATCCAATCAACGCTTATGGGCTTGACTATTGCGGTGCTAATGCTGTGCTGCCCGGTGGTAGTGAGTCTTCAGAGGTCCAACTTAGACTCCTCTGTTACGACCGACAAGGTCCAAAGCTTACAAATTTTAAGGAGTGGAAAGCAGGGGCAAGAGCGCTTGTGACTGGAACAATTATGTTCTCTGAAGACACATCAAAACCATTGGATGTTATTGTAACGACCATAGAAACTTCCGTACCAACAGATATGTATTGCAACCAAGTTGTTCTTGGTAATGCTTTCTTTGGATCAAAAGAAGTCAAAGATCGCAAAAACAATCAAGTTGCAGTCAAGATTGGAACATCCCTCGATAATTCCGATGTTGTGACTTGGCTATTTATGGAAACACATGAATCACGCAAAAAGAAACTACTTGATCGAATCCGTCCGGGACGCCCTCTATGTGTCCAAGGTTATCTCCGCGAATATCGCAAGGATGATAGTGATAGCCCCTATCGGGCTATTGTCGCGTCTGATTTTACTACTCGAAAAGATCGCGAACAATCTTCACGCAATCCCCAGAAGAGCGGCACAGCTGCGGGCTACTCGGAAGTTGACCCAACGCCGGATTATTGACAGAAAAAACCATATAAGCCAGGGTAAACCTGGCTGGGATGCAAAGATTTACGGTTCAAAATAACCTCACATTCTATTAACATAAGGCTTATATTTGGAGAGTCAACATAAATGAAATATGACACTCCAAGTATTGCCTCCAGAACTTCTGGAGGAACCAAAAGAAAAAATTGAAACTAAAGAACCTCAACCATATTGGAAACCTAGCAGTCTGAAAGATGGAGAATCGGAAGAGTTCAGATTACTCGGTTGCTACGAAACAGGACACGCAATCATGGGATGGCAATACGCCTCTGAGGTGGCGGGAAATGATGGTGGGCTCCGTTTTAACGGTTTTGTTGTTACTCGTAGCCATCCTGGGACACCTTCGGACCTTGCACGAGAAACCGACTGGTCCAAACCCGATCGACCAAAAATCGATGGAACATTCGTTAAACCTCGTAAATTTCTTGCATGGGTAGCTACTTCTGCATCTCGTTCAAGACTTGAGGTTCTTTTTATTGAACAAAGATCATTAAGAGATCAATTGACTGAAGTACTACAAGAAGTGGAGGACTTTACATGGACAGACGATGGGCTCGCTAATTTCTCGATTAAGATTAGCCGTAAGGGAACTGGCTTGGAAACTTCATACAGCATTTTACCTAAAGTACGAAAAGTTCCAGACAAAATTAAAAATGAGTGGAAAACGCAACGAGATTCGATATGGCTCCCTAACTTCTTTGAAGGTAGGGATCCTTTCGATGGCAAGCAAACTGACGCGAAAGGCTTACCTGCTGGTGGAGTAGACAAGCGAGGATCAACCGTGCTTACAGAAAAGAGTAAGAAAAAAGATGATAACGAAGGAGAATTCTAATGACACAATCAAATCTTGAGCAGTTGCCACCTGAAATGCAAGCACGCATTGCTCAGTTGATGCAGCAAGCTAATTCCATTACTCAACAAGATCCACCTGAATCACCGCATCAAGCAGCAATTGCTCCAACCCCCACACGTGCTCCGTCTTTAATGGATCACACTATTGCGCTTCGACAGGAAGTTGCTCAACTTTCTTCGCAAGTAGCGGCAATGGGACAAGTCACTGAAGCCGTGGGTCAAGCGGTAGGAGAGTTATACCAGTTGTTTCGTGCGCAAACCGCAACTACAGATTACAGCACAGCGTATCAAGCGCACCAGGAAGTAGAAGGTGACTACTGATAAACCGTATAGGATTCAGACATCAGCTGGACATAGAAAGTACCTATGCTCCGGCATTTATATGCCCAGTGTGACAACTGTGCTTTCAGCCACTGAATCTGAAAAATCGAAGGCTGGTCTCAGAACTTGGCAAAAGAATAATCCGGGTGCGCTAGAGGAGGCATCTACTCGCGGCTCGTCTATTCACTTAGGTTGTGAGAATTATTTACGTGGCATGGATCCAGGTGTGCCAGAACAATATCTTGATTTTTGGAACGGAATTTCCAAATACCTTGACTGGTTTGATACAATTCATTGGTCGGAGCGACCTCTTCGGCCTGATTGGAATCACCTCAGAAGCGATGATAAAGAAGTTGCATTTGTTTGGAGCACTGAGCATAAATATGCTGGATGCCCTGACCTCATTGGTGAAATTGGTGGAGTACGAGTTATTGCTGATTTTAAAACTAGTAATGCTCCTTATTGCGCTACTTTCCCCGATCGTGGTGACCGCATTGGTTTCGGTGGTTACCGGAAATACACCAAATGCGCTCAGCAAATGGCAGCCTATCGATATGCTTTAAATGAGAGGACCGGATTCTTATGTGATGTTGCTTTGATTATTGTCTCTACTCCAGAGATAACTCAAGGGATATTCATTGATGGTGATCAGCTGGCTTTACATCAGTCACGCTTTTTAAAACGTTGTAAACAATTTCACGACATAGATAATGAAACTTCAGATTGCAGTAAACAAGAGCTGCAAGAACAAACAGTCTAAACCTGCCAGAGGATGGCAGAACATCGTTGAAGATTTGGAATGGTTACTTGGATGGGTAGAGCATGGCTACGGCTGGTGTTCTACCCATTTTGTTGACAGACATAGGAAGGCTGATAATGCAGTCGGATCTAACATGGTTGTCATTGATATTGATGGTGATACCACTCTTGCTCGCTTCTGGTCTACAGACACAGCACGAGCTTGGTGCGCAGCTACCTATACCTCAGCCAGTCACAAAGAAGATGAGCACAGGTTTCGTGCCTTGTTTCCACTAGGTAAAAAGCTGATGTCATCAGCAGAGCACCGTGGCGCTTACTTCCTGATCGTCAACCGCCTGCTTACAGAATTAGGGATTGAATCCTTAAAAGACGATTGCGGGCAAAAACCAGAGCGTCTTTGGTTTGGTAACACTGGTGCAACTATTCAAAGGAATAAAGAAAGTGAGCCTGTACCAGAGTTTTTATTAGAGGATATTGCCTACGAAGAATCAGTAAATTTCACTGCATCTGACGTCACAGATATTGATATCAAACGATGCCAGTGGCTGCTGAAAAGCTTCCTACGGCCATCTGAGGATGGAGAGTATGAAAGTTACTACGTGCCAGTTATGGCCGCTTGTGCTGGCGTAGGAGAGCCTCTATTTGATAGCTGGGTTGATTGGGTATTACGTGGACATCATGGGGAGAAAGATGAGAATACCGCAGCATTTAAATGGAGAGGTCTCGGTAACTATTCAGGTCATACTACACTTTATTCGCTTGCTAAAAAGCAAGATGCAGATTGGGTAAGAAAGCTACCTGATCATTTGAGATTTGGTGCAGTTGGTTCAGCTGTTGGTTATACAGAGTTTGATCCACTGCCTAATCTTGACGAACTAATCAATAATTACACTGGAGACACAATGCAAAACCAAGGGCTAGAGCCAGAACCTTTGCCTGATGTTTCACAAGCAAAGAAAAAAGGAAGACCTAAGAAGTCATCAGATGACGCAGCTAAAGAACGTGAGAGCGATGTTGAGAAAGTTAAATCAATCCTGCATAACCTCCGAACAAATGAGCTGACGAATTCGCTTGAGTATGACAACACTCAAGGAGAAAAATGCATACTGCAAGGAAACGATCTTGACCTTATGACGGTGAAGATGTCCTGTGAAAACGGGATATTCATTCCTGAACAAAGGATCAAAGCAGCTATTCAATATGCAGCAAAAAAGAATTCCTACTGTCCTATCCGTCAGTACCTAGATAATTGCTCAAAGAATGTAGAGCCTCATCCTGACTGGAATCATATTGGTGAAGTGTTTCTAGGTAACCATCACAAGATTGCCACTACTGCTATGCAGCGGATGATGGTAGGTGCAGTTGCTAGAGCATATAACCCAGGATGCACTATGTCTTGGCTTCCTATCCTTGTCGGTGCTCAAGGTGTAGGTAAATCCATGTTTGCACGTAGCCTTGTTCCTAATGACTTGTTCTCGGAGATTACTACTCCTATCGAAACATTGATGAAGGAACAGTACAGACTTCACGTAGCATGGTTATTAGAACTACCTGAAATTGACAATTACTTCAATGTCAGAAATATTGAAAACTTTAAAAACCTCATTACAACGAGAGTGGATGAAGTCCGTTTTCCCTATGCTCAGCTGCCTAGCAAACTTGCTCGACGTTTCGTCCTTATCGGTACTACTAATAGGAATCAATTCCTCGTTGATAGCACTGGTAATCGCCGTTTTGTTCCACTGGAAGTAGGGCAGGGGTTTGAGATTCCATGGAAGCAATTAATCCAAGAACGTGATAGTCTATGGGCTGCTGCAATTGCAGCTTATCGTGAGCATATTGGATATGAATTCAGTCGTGAAGAAATTCTGGCTATCTCAGAATACATTCTTGAGTTTGGTGATCCTGATCCATGGGTTGAAAAAGTCACTGGATACGTTGGAGATAAAACCGAAGTTACGGCTGCACAAGTTCTTACCAGTGCTTTAGAGCTAGATCAGCGTAGTCAAAGCAGACGCGAAGGTCGAAGAGTTGCAGATATCCTGCAATCTCTTGGCTGGCGACGTATTGTCACGACTAAAAAAGACGAGTTATCTGGCAAACGAAAATCTATTCGTGTATGGCGACGTCCAGAAAATGATCCTCTAATTGAAGATCACATTCTTAACGACTTCTAACTACACTTTAGTTACGGAAAACACATATTTCATCAATTAAAATGAAAGCATCTGATATCAAGATTGGGCAACGTGTCTTTGTAATGCCTAATGAAACCAACGCTTTAGTTGTTGGTAAGCCTGAGTATTACACTCCAAGAGCCAAGCTTGTACGAATTAAGTACGAAAATAGTACAAGATATGAGTACAAACTCAATCATCAACTTGAACTACTGCCACTTAAAGAGCAGTATTCCGCCCATGGAGGTATCTACGTAAAACCTGAAGGTGATTTCTGATGAGTGAAGCACAGCCAAGCAAGAAAGTTGGAGGTCATGCTTATGGCAGACGCAACTTAAATCTGTCTAATACAGCAGAAGAAGGTGCGCTCTGCATTTATTCGGGTCATTCCATTGGTCGGTTTAGCTCTAGCTCCATGCGTTATGACAGCCATCAAGCTTGTGTGCGTTGCGTTGCTGCTGCCAGAGAAGGTCGAATTTCTTTTGACATTGACCGTCTATTGAAGCGAGAGCGTAAGAGAGCACTCAAGTTTTGGTCAAAGGTTGACATCGGCCAGCCTGATGAATGCTGGGAGTGGCAAGGGTATAAAGCACCTGGCACTGGCATGCCTCAGTTTCCTTGGAGACGTCCTGGCATTAGCAAGAGCACTCAGCATCATCCGCAGCGTGTAGCTATGTGGTACACGTGGGGCGACTTGGGTTACACAGGTGTTAAATCAACCTGCGGCAATAAGTACTGCTGTAATCCATTTCACCTTATACCCCAGAAAATTGGGGTCTTTGTTGATCATGATTCTTATCTAGAAAGTTTTGAACTACAGTGCCAGCTTCATACGCTGCGTCAAAAAGTAGCTGAATACACTCTAGAAGAAGCTATGAAACAGCAAGAAAAAGAGATCAATAAAATGGAGAATGATGCCAGAGCAGATTTAATTTTTGCTCCTGATACTGAATTTGCAGATCGGTTTGAAACAGTTATGGAAGACATGTTGTTTGGAAGACATAGCAGTCAGTACGACAATCATGACAACAACTAGTCTCAATAAAACTCCACAATCCTCAATTAATTACTTTATCCTTATTAGAGAGTCATTCGCATATGTCTAGACGAACAGATCTTATTAAAAAACTACTTGGATCTAACAAGTTTGGAAAAGAAAAAGAGCAAGAGCAGCAATTTTTGACTGCTACTGCTGAGTTGATCTTGCATGATCTAGTTAACATGGCCCTTAATGGAGTTGAACGTGAAGGTGCTGGAACATTAATTATTAATCTAATGAATGATTCCACTACCTTTATGAGCGGTCACTCTGTTGAAAAAGACATCGCAACTGCAGAACGTGAAGAAGATGAACTAATTCTTGAAATGCTTCGAGATTTAATCGAAGAGATTGATACGAATGACTGGTCCAAAAATGTACTTATAACTCTGATCAGTGATGCTGGAACAAGAACATTTGCAATCGAAGCAGGTGGGTGCCAAGAAAGCTTTAGAGCGCTCGCAGAAGAATTTAGCGGATAAGCTCGCAGCTAAAGGTTTAAAACTCCCTCTATACCCAACTCCACAGCTAATTGATAGGGCTAGGGAAGTAATGGGTAGCATTGATTTTGACCCTACATCTGATCCTGTTCAGCAGGTTTTAGTTGATGCTACTTCTGTGCCAAGCATTGAAGTAAATCCTTTGCAAGAACACTGGCATGGGAATGTATGGGTTGCACCAAAAGGTGCAGTTCGAGATTCTCGCATCTGGCTTAACAAAACACTTAACGAATATCGAAATGGATATATTAAAAGTTTTGTATTTTTTAGCAGTGCTTCTGAGTTATTACGAGCTGCACCTGTTGTATGGGATTATCCTATTTGCATTCCTTTTAAACGAGTTAAACAACTAAGAGCTACTGCTAATGGATTTGAGCCAGTATCTCCATCTACTTGGAATGTGATTATTTTTGGTCCTCCTATCAATCAAGCACTCACTGATATTGATAAAGTTTCTTTGTTTTATAACAGCTTCCGAGATATCGGTCGTGTAATTTATAGCGAATATGCTGGAGATAATTGGTCAAAAGATCTGGAATACTATGAGGATAATAAAGGAATTATCTAATGAGCAAGCATATTTCCTCAAGTTTTTTCTATCAACTTCCTTCACAAAACAAAGTTCATCCTTGTAGATTAATCGTCAAAGATGGGACATTAATGTGGAAGCATGCACTTCTTGTGGAAAATGAATGTATCCATATGCCTCAAACAGAAGCACATGAAAACCACATATTAAAAACTGCCCAGCGTCTTGAAGAGCTGAACAGTTGGGTGTCCCAAGGTCTAGATCCATGGGATTCATTTCGAGTACAAGCTTGGTACTTACCTACTGAACCTGAATTATCTGAAGGAATCTCTGTTTACTTTACACATAGTATTCACGATAATCAATATACATATGATGCCCTCTTGCCACATATACAGGATCACGAGACCCTACAATTACGTCAGACTTATCTTTACTTCCAACGTTGTTGACAACAAGGCCGCATATCTGCGGCTTTACTATTCTAGCGAATCGATTAATTTTTTAAGATACCATTCAGCCTTTTGAGCATCTTCTTTCGAGTTGGATTTATGCCACAACCTGAGCAAGTACTTCAGAACATTTGCTTGATACACCCCAGCCATCACAGTCGGAGCATCTTTCGTAGCATCTTCAATAACCTCAATAGCTTCAACACGTCCTGAAGTGTAATGAGATGGAGAATTAACCATATCCCGAGCCCGATTAGGGAAATGAAGTATGTCAGGATTATTGCTACTTCTAAGACTGTCGTTGTAAAAAGTATTCCAAGATGAATCAGTATCGAAATCAAATGGCTTAAACTTGTTTTCACTGTTATCAAATTCAATTGAATCGGACATAAATATGTTCCGCATTACTAAACTTCTTTACTTAATATAGGACAAGAATCCAAAAATGTGAATATGCCCAGTCCAGCAGGTGACCCCACTTATATTAAAAACAAAGAGCGCTATTTTATTGAAGTAGCAGAGGCAGTTGCTAAAGCGTCAACGCACCCAAGATCGCCTGGAGGGTGTATTATTGTTCGTAACCGAGAGATTATTGGAGATGGAAGAAGCTTATTAACTGACAGCAAGGTTGAGATCGATTGCATTTCATATGCCATTGCCGCAGCCGCACGTAACGGAACACCAGCTATTGGAGCTGTTGTATATAGCACGCGTTATCCGTTCTCTACGTCTATATTCCAAGCTCACATGATGGGCATCAAAAAAATCATTGTTTCAGCTCATGAATGGGAACCATACTACAAAGATGAATTCAGAAAAGCAGCAAGACTATCCAGAGAACTTAATATATCTATTGAACCAATATTTAGGGACGAAGACCAAAGATTCTCGACCAATGCCAATGACCGAGAAATCGATCCCGTTCTCTTCCCGGAAACAAACCCGTTTGCGCCAGATGAATATGATCCAAACGATGAAACAATTACCCTCGATGAAAACACAACTGATATTTGATCTTGAATCTACTGGACTACTGCGCCAAGGATCAACTATTCACTGCCTGGTTATGCGTGATGATGTCAACGACACTCATGTTTATGACTCTCGTCCTGATCAAACGATTTTACAGGGAGTGAAACGACTAGAACAAGCTGAAGTGCTTATTGGTCACAACATTATTGGATATGATATCCCTCTCATTAAAGAGCAGTTCCCTGATTTTGATCCACAGGGACAAGCTATTGATACGCTTGTCCTAAGTCGTCTGTTCTATCCACATATTCAAGATAGAGATTTTGAACGTCGCCCTATAGGGATGCCACAGCGCCTTTATGGGCGTCATAGCCTTGAAGCGTGGGGTTATCGCCTCAAGTGCTTCAAGGGTGACTTTGGCAAGCACGAAGGCAACTGGGCTGTATATACACCCGAGATGCTTGATTACTGTATTCAAGATACAGAAGTAACGATCAGACTATGGAACCTTATGCAACGGAGAATTAAAGACTATGCCTGAAAAGAACGCACCACTGACAGTAGAAGAAATCACTGAAGCAGCTGACATTTTCTTCCCACTTTATGAAATCGTGACATCACGAATGCCTGATGCATCTGTAGAGGATGCTCTCAAGATCATGGAGAATCTAGCTAGCTTGGCACAGAAAGAACGTGCTAAGAAGCGAGAAAAAGAAGTCAAAGAGAAATTCGGATTTAACAAACAAACGGAGGATACCGAAGATGCTTGATTGCGTTGAACTTGAGATGCAAATGGCTGAGATCATGTCTCAGCAAGAGGCGTCAGGATTTAGGTTTGACATTAATGCAGCAGAGCGTGTTCGCTCAGAGCTGGAACAGGAGATGCATGGTATTCAAAACGAACTGACTGCCAAGTTTCTCTACGTACCCGGTAAGGTCTATACCCCAAAACGGGCTAATAAGACAAAAGGGTATAGCGCTGGTTCACCCATGACTAAGCTTTTGGAATTCAATCCAACCAGCCGTCAACACATCGCTTGGGTTCTACAGACCCATAGCGGTGCTCGTTTCACAAAGGTTACTGACACAGGTAAACCTAAGGTCGATGAAGCCACGCTCTCAGAGATCAGGGATATCGCTTTACAGCAGGACAATCAAAAGCTTCATGACGAATGCATCCAGTTCATTCGTCTTCTGACGCTACAGAAGTGGCTGGGCCAATTATCTGAGGGAACAAATTCCTGGTTCAACACAATTGAAGAAGACGGATGTATTCACCACAGCTGTA
>CESK01033968.1_pt1 | contig 15595 bp, 9 predicted proteins | sample 531091 | NCBI WGS metagenome assembly CESK01 (sample SAMEA2621271, study PRJEB7988) | marine metagenome | biome: marine biome (ENVO:00000447); feature: surface water layer (ENVO:00002042); material: "saline water (ENVO:00002010), including plankton (ENVO:xxxxxxxx)" | depth 5 m
GTTAGGTGAGTTGTACTGTGTAGTAAAATAAAGATTTTTGGTGTCTGCATCTATAAATACATCAGCAGCAGTGAGTTGTTGAAATGCAACGATTTGTTGCATGTCGATAAATTGTACTGTAGTTTTTAACTGTTCAAATAAGTTTACAGCTTCTGTAGAATCTGTTTGTATTACCAGCTTTATTTGCTGGTAGTCTACTGTAAACTTGAATGCCATTAATCAAAATCGTCACGTACTTTAAATTTTATTAGATCCTGTACTGTTTGTATGTTTCCGTCTGATTTTGTAAATTCAATTTCTCCTTCAAAAGTACCTGCAGTTGTCCATGTCCCTGATGGAAATATTAAAATACAAGTGCCTGCACTAGGAGCAGATAATGTAGCTGTAATAGTAGATAACACAGTTGTTTTACCTACTTCTCTTATCCTTAACTTTACAGCACCCCCAGTTAAGTTAATTGCAGACCAAGTCGTGCTATCCTCTGGGTCTAATGTTTTTCCAGAGGCAGCAGTATTGCTGTCTTTCAAGTTAAAAGTAAGTTCAGGGAGTGTATCTCCTACTACTAATTTTATTGTGTCTGAATACGCCATACTTAATTTTACCTTCCTAATGCTCTAGTGTCGAGTTGACTATATATTGGCATAAAATCTGCAGCTCGCCAATCCCAATTAACACCATCATAAAGTCTTTCTGCTGTAGGCCCTAAAGGTGGTACCCAAAAAGGTTTTCCATACCTGTGGCTTTCTAGAAATATGGGCATAGCTAAGGATGCTGGGCCTAACATACCACTTCTATCTAAGACTTCCGTCCAATATTGCCCTGGTGTCATACTATCGGTTCTATAATAATCTACTCCTGGGTCATCCGGTGATACACCTGGTAGCGCCCAAGCTAAACTAACTTTAAAACGTTCTCTTATTTCCCAACCTAACATGGTTATAGGTATTAACATACTTGCCATTATTACCATAGGCATAATAGCTGCTCCTGCATTTTTTCCTTCCATAAAGTTACGATGTGTTTCTTTTAAAGTTGGGAATACTATAGTTTTACCATAAGCATAGAAGAAAGACTTAAGTTGCCATATAAGAGCATACCTAGGGTCGTTTGCATAGGTAGGTCTTTGTGCAGGATTCGGTCTAACAATAGATTCATCTACAAATTGTATTAAGGCTTCATTAACACTTTGTAATTGTGCTTCTGTAGCTTTACCTTTTTCCCAAGCTAAAATTTCATCTGCAGTTACATTTAATTCTTGCAAATACCCTATAGAAGTTTGATCTCCAGCTTTTGCTTTTTGTGCATGGTTACTTAAAAATTTCTGTGCCATACCAGTAGCAAACACTCTAGTAAACCTAGTATATGCTTCTAAACCAGTTACTCTAAACCACCAATCTGCGATATTTTTAGAAGTATTATTTAAAAAGTTTGTTTCTCCTGCAAATATAAAGAAACTAGACATAGCATCTGTTCCTATTGCGCCTATATCTCTTGCTATATCAGCTGCTTCTGTAGGGTTTTTTATCATATCTTTTATAACATCAGCTATATCAGTAATTTTATTAGTGCCTCTAGACCTAAGAATAGGCCCAGCTGTGTCTTGTAAAGAAGCAATCACAGTCATACCTAATAAAGTTACAATATTTAAAACTAACCCAATGTTATTAGCAGCTTTTAAAAACCCGTTTGTTATAGGAGGAATTTTACCAAACATAGAATCTATTATTTTTCTTGCTTCTTCTTGTTCAGCTTTTGTTAAAGGTTCAAGTAACTTGTTTAGTTCTGTTGTACCACCTTTTCTTTCAAACTCAATCTTAAGAGCTAATTTATCCATGTATTTTTTAATGGACACTTCAGGCTCGTCCATAAGATTACGGTCCATAAACTCATCGTTAGGTATTTGTTTAAACAGTTTTTTCCTTTTTTGCATGACCCCAACTTCTATTTCATCTTGCGCAGTGAATTCTATATCTCCATTACCTTTACGCACTAGTTCTGCAATAGCGTTATCAATTTCTGATACTGGTTCGCCAGGATTATATTCAATTAACAACTCTCTTAGAGCAGCTTGTCTTTGTGCATCGCCTGCAATTTCATGAATAGCTATGACACGAGGGAAAAAGTTTTTCCTTTTATCTACGCCGTATTGTTTTAAATCAAGCTCATTGTATAGTTTTTCTAAATACAGTCTTATTTGTTTTGCTTTGGGGCTTAACTGTGCCGTAGGTGTCTTTTCTCTAGCCGCTTCATTTAAAATGGTTCTTTGTTCTTCAGTAAACCTAGAATAGAAAAACCCGTCTTTTACTCCGAGTATTCTTGCTATATCTGTTAAATATCTTTGAGCTCTGGCATTTTTTAAAGTAAACAAACCTGCCATACCACTAGCACTTTTTGTTCTTGGGTCTAATTGGAAGAAGTCTGCTAATGCCTCACTAAAATGTCTAAGTCTAGTATCTGCAGTCAACAATATTTGACGTAACCACTTTGGCATGTTTTTACCAGAAAATATTTTTCGTACCTGTTCTAAAGCTTTGGTTAATTGTTTGTCCGTAAACGTTTGCGGCCCAAGAATAGATTCTATTTTATTTTCTATTTTAGCTTTTACTTGCCAAGGTATTCTATTATGTACTTTTTTACCATCTCTTATATCAGTTCCAACTTGTTCTATATAAGATTGTGCAGTTTCGTTAGATTGATACCTAAACCTTTGTTTTGGGCCTATAGTCTTGTATAAAGCTATTAAATTTTTAACTAATCTTTTAAACCACCCTTTTGTAGCACCATTCATGCTTTCATAATTTTTTAATGTAGTATCTGTATCTCCTATTGGTATGTTTAATTCTTTTTTTAATGCTATAGAAAATTGATCCGCCATCCAATTGTTAAACCCACGTTCACTATCTGAATATATAGCCGGAGCGTTTTTATTTTTACGTACCTTGTTATATTCTTTTAATAATGCTTTTCTTGTAGCTCCTACTTTTAAAGAAAAATCTAACTCTTGGAATATAAAGGAATTACCAAGTTCTTTTAGTAAGGCATCAAAATATTGTCCATCACTTAAATTTGTACTGCCTTTGATTAATATTACATCTCTACTAGGATATTTAATTGTTATTGCGTCTCTAGAAGACTGAAATAACAGTTTACTTCTCATTTCATTAAACGTTGTTTCTTCTATATTTAATTTGTCAAAATTAATAGGCCCAGAAAGTTCTGGTTCTGCATCTAAAATTACAAGGTTAGTAGATAACCCTAATTTTCTAGCAGCAGCTATTATATTATTAGTAATTTGTTTTCTAAAAGCTCTTTTTGCTCTTGTTGGAACAGAAGAACTAAAACCAAGCATACTAGCCAATTCATAAATATTATTAATTGTCTGTCTTCCATATTTAATAAATTCTAAATCTGCTTTTGTCTTATCTTTATTTCCATCTGGGTATCTAACTTTAGGTGTTTGTCCTAAAATTTTTGCTTGTTCTTCTACAAAAGGTATTTTTGTTTCATTAAATGTTCTACCTTCATCTCTTAAACTAGCATCTTCACTTGCTCTTCTTGATGTAAGATTTGGATCCCCTTGGTCTATACTAGTTACAAATTCGCCGGTATCAGATCTAAAATCTCCGTTTTCCATTTGCCTAGATTCCTCTAAGATAGCTAAGTTATCAGCAAAAATACCTATTTGTCTGCCATATAAAACACTATTAACGTCGTATTGTGTTATACGTTCTCTTACTGCCTGTTTATCTATAGCATTTCTAATAGATATAGCTGCTCTTAATACACTATAAGCCATCAAGTTTGCTGCAGAAATTCCTCTGCCAACAAATTTTACCGACTTATCTTCGCTTTCAGTAATTCCCTGTTCTTGATCTCTTGCAAACCTAATATCACTACGAGGGGGAACTAAAAGGTTTGTGCTTTGTAATCTTTTTGGCGCAAATTTTAAATCCACAAAGTTTTCTAATATTTGTATAAACTCTTCTAGTTCTGAATAGTCCATTTCAGCAAAATCAGTTAAACCTTCGTATACTTTGTTGCCATCGTTATCTGTATCAGATGTTATATCAAACCCGCTTTTTTCTAAATGGGGCGCAAGAGCCTTATCAAAAAAGTTTTCTCCTTTAAGTATTACTGTACCTCCCATAGGTCCTTTAATACTTCTGGTAGGAATTAACTTTCTTAAAGGGGTATCAAGGCCAATAAGTTTATTTCTGTTATCTATTAAAGCGTTAGCAGAACCGCTTGTACCAAACGCTTTATTAATTTGAGCTTTAGAAAAGTTTTCTATATTAGTTCTTAAAACGCCAGAATTTGGGTCGTCGAATATCTCTAGTACCGCTTTATTTAAATCAGGTTGTCCTACAACTGTAGTGTTACCTGGTAAACGATAATTACTAAAGTTTTTTCTAGGGTCTGGTGAACCAGCTAAAATCCTGCCTCCTTGGTTCTTGTCAATATCTACTGCACTTCTTTCTGTAAGCGTGTCAGGATCTGCTAACTCTTGTTCTGATAAGGGCGGAAAATATTGAACCAATATATTGTTTTCTGTTGCGTAAACAATAAAATCATTAAAAGCAGCTACTCTTTGGGCTTCTCCATCCTCTAACTCATTAAAATCTCTTATGCCTTTTTGTTTTGCAATAGTAGTAAAGCCTTCTAATATAACTGAAATATCTACCGTGCCGCCGGGTCTAGTAGATTTTACTTCTGGCATTCTAATCTTAAATCTGTCTTTTTTTTCTGCTTTAACAAGGGCTGGTTTATTTTTGTGTCTATTTTTTGCTTGTTGTACTAAAACTCTTACATCATTACCTATATCTCTAAACCTACTAGGGGCAGTTCCTAAATACTGCAAAGCTTGTTCTTGTTCGGGGCCAAACTCAACTAATACATACTCTCTATTAGGGGTTAAAGGTTTTTTAGGTTTTTTAGGTTTTGCTTGTACTTTATTTGTAAAAACTTCTGTTAAAGTAGTTTTTAATTTGTTTTGGTTTTTTAAAGTGCTACCTCTAGACCCAGCCCCATTTAAAACTTTTATTTTATTTTTATCTATAAAATTTCTTATTGTGGCTGCGTTTACAGTTGGTTTAACAACAAGAACTGGTTTGTTTAACTCTTTTGCAAACTCAACAGTTGCTTTAGAACCAGAACTCATATTTTTAGGGTCATTAACTACAACAATAGTACCATCTGAGTTTGCAACGTTTTTTCTAGTCCTAGACAAATAAAAGTCTCTACCTTTACCAGTATCTGGGTCTTGTTGCATGTTAAATTCTTTTGCATAGTTTGGTTTTTTCCCATCTTCTGTTACAAAACCTGTTGGCATTAATCCACCCGTTTCCAACCCTGCTTCTTTTGCAGCTTGACTAAAAATAATATCTGCTCCAGTCTGGCCCCCAGAAATAACTTTATTAACAGATTCACCTACCGTTTCTGTTGGACTATCTTGTGTTGTCGGACTCTTTTCTGCTGTTACCTCTCTATATTGTTCTAAAGTAATTCCTAATTCAGCAGCTTTTATTAAATCAGGTATATTAGCGGTGTCTACTATTCCTATAAAACCAGTATTTTGGGTGTTTTCTTGTAGAGTTTTTTGTCTAGCAAGAAAATTTTGTATTAAACTTCTAGAATAGAATTGTTTTGATTTATTAAAAGTAGCTAAAAAGTTTTCATTTATAACAGCCGTAGCTGCGTCTAAATCTTTCTGTTCTGCTTTCTTATCTTTTTCTCTTATTTTAAAAGGTTTTCCTGTAACAGGATCAAGATAGGGGTTTTGAATTGTGCCTGTTTGTCCTTTTAAAATAGGTTCGTCTTTTACTGCTGTTTCTCCTGGTCTTACTTTTGCTCTAGTTTCTGCACTTTGTTCTTTGTATTCTTTTAAAGCCTCATCAAATTCTTTTTTGCTGCTAAACTGGTTTCTTCTTGGTTTAGGTATAACTGAAGTTCTTAAAATTTCAGCTTTTGGGACCATTTTAAATTTTTTCGGGTCTTGAGTTTGTCCAGCTAAACTATCTTGTATAGAATCTCTAGAACCAACAGGGGCTAGATTTTCTATAATTTCTGCAATATTAGTAAGCACTTCAGCAGAAGTCCCTACAGAATCTGTTTGCATACTTTCTAACATTTGTCTTTGTGTTGAGTTTAATACTTGATTTTGAGGTGCTCTTATTAATTTTGATAAAATTTTAGTGTAACTTGTATTTTCTTTCTTCGTTAAAACTTCACTTCTTATCTTTTGTATTTCTTTACCAGTAGGTTTAAAAGCCGCTTCTAAATCTTTAAGACTTAATTTTTTACCTTTTGACTCATCTATTTTAGCTTGTTGTGCAGCAGGAGCTATTTTATTGTTTGCTCTTGTAAATTGTATTAGTTCTCTGTAAGTAATATTCAAACCTATTTCTTTTAAATAAGTATCAAGACCTTGTTCTTGCAACTCTTCATCTTTAGTTTGTTTTATTTTTCCTTCGCCAAGAATTTTACCTGCTAGTATGTCTGCCGCAGTTGTAACTCTGTCCGTTTGGGCAATTTCTTCTGAGGCGGCTCTTTCTGTTCCGCCTTCCATTTCAACATCGCTTAAATCCTCGTCTTCTGCTGCTCTTTGGTTTTCATCTCTTTGTTGGAAAGCAAACATTTGAGGGCTTTCAGTTTCTCTATCAAACCCTGTTGTTTCGTTTACCTCTATTCCTTTTTTTCTATACTCTAAATGCTCGTTTAAAGTTTGGTCAACAATAATATACCTATTAGGGTCTAACTTACCTCTAATTTGTTTCATTAGAGCTTTAGCGTTTTCAAATCCTGTTTTACCATTTTCTTCTTTTACAAGGGATTCTGTTGTTTGGTAATGAACTAACTCCCCTGTTTGGGTATCTAAAATACCTACTACCATATCATCCCCATCTTTCCTACCTCTGGTATATTTTAACCCTTCAGAAGCTAACCAATTTTCTCTCATGTCCGTGTTAAAAGGATCAGCATCCATTATGTTTGCAAACGCTTCTGCTTTTAATTGTTGTGTAGTAAAATAAGCTCCGGTAGGAGTAGCTACACTATATAAATTTCTGTTCCCATATTTTTCTTCTAGTTTTCTTTGTACTTTTTTATATTCTGATTCACTGTCTATATCTACAAACACACTGTCTTTGTTTGATTTACTGTTAAACATAGTTTCAAATTGCGCTTCTATAGCTTTACCACGTTCTTTGAATACTCTACCTCTTTGTGCTTGCCCCAACCTTTCTTCGTATTCAGCTTCTAGTTTATTAAAATCTATGGCCCTGTTTGTTAATTCTCTAACTTTATTTGTTACTCCAGTAGCGGTACCAAGGCCTCCTCCTACTCCAACCCCACCAAAAAAACCAGCAAATAGTGCATTTAACCTGTCTACCCTAGCATTTGCTTTCGTGTAGTTTTCATCTATCATAAATTTTTGTTGCACAGAAAGTTCTTCTTGTAAGCCTTCTGCAACACCTTCGGAAAGAGCAGTAGTAAGACTTATAGTGCCTAAGTCTTTAAAAAAACTAGAACCAGCAGCACGTTTAAATTTAAAAGGGTCTTTAGCAGTAAGTGTTCTTCTTCCCCCTTTTCTAAGTTGATTTAAAAGAGTTCCAGCTACGGTAGCTTCTGCCCCTACACCAATGGCTCCAAACACGGATCCTTGTAAAATAGAATCTATTGCTCTAGCGTTACTAACCCCAACTGGCCCCTGGTCAGCATAATCACTAAAAGCAATACCAGTACCTATTCTTTGTTCTTGACCAAAAGCTCCTAAAAGTGCTCCTTGTTTAAATCTTTTGCCTTTAAGTTGAGATTTTAAAGCTGGGTAAAGAACATTATCTAATATCTCTTGTTGAGACATGCCATATTTTTTAATTTGTTTTTGCCCAATTCTATGGGGAAGTGCAACACCTTTAGATTTTGCTACTGCGTTTTTGTACGCTTTTTCAATTAAATCTTCTGCTTGGTCTTTTCTATACCCTGCCGCTGCTAGTCTTTGGGGTAGTGCTTTTAATGCTTGCCCACCAGTAGCACGAGCTGCGCCATAAGTTCCTAAAACAGCAGGAGTAAGAGTACCTCCAGACAAAATAGTTGCTCCGGTAACTACTCCTCCTACAATAACAGCTTCTGTTAAACTTGCGGCTAATGAAGGTATAAACTGCCCTGTAGCAGAAGCAACTTGCATAAAAAAACGATCAGCAGTAGGTTCATCTAGAAAAGTATCAAAAGACTCCATACCTTGTAAATAATTGCCAGATTCAGCTTCAAACATATCTCCTTCTTGCAAGAAATTAGCTGCTGCTATGTCGTTGCCCCGTAGGGTTTCTATTGCGGCTCTAAAATTTTTATTTTGCGCTCTTACATTTGCTGTACCAGAATGTATACCAGCAGTTAGGGCATCGATAACACCACTAATTTGTTTTGGTTGGGGTTCGCTAGTTTTTATTCTTTCCCCGCCTACTGCTGTGGCAAGGTCTCGCTCATCAGACGGTTGTAGTCTTTCGCCTCCTACGCCAAGTCGACGTTTTAACTCTTCTTCTGATATAGCCATATTTACTCAACGTATAAGTTTGCGCTACCTACTACTTCTGGTATTAACGCTAGTATTCCTTTTCGCATGTCTGGATCTGGAAAAGCTTCTCTAAAAGTTGATGCAGTTAGTACGCTTGTGTACTGCGTGCCGTTTGGGTCTGTAAAAGTAAATTTTTCTATGTAAGGTTCTCCATTCGTGTCTAATTTAGCAACAGCTTTCATTGAATGCATTACACTCCCTATAGCAGTATTATCAATTGTTTTTCTGCCGCTTAAAAAATTAAAACCAAATACACCACCTTTTTCTGTCTTCCCATGTCTGACTGCTAAAGACAACAACATATCTCCTGTTGCATATTTAAGAGCGTTTTTTGCTCCTGTACTTAAAGGAGGGTAATATTGATATTTGCCATTTTTTAATACTACTTGAGTTGGAGCTCCGTTTACTCCCCCCGACACTGAAATTTTATTATGTAAACCCCTGTAATTTTTAGCAGCTTCTCCTGCATTAGCAGTATAGGCACTTTGTATTTGAAATTTATTTTTGTTGTCAAAATTTTTATAAAGATCTATGGCTTTATCGCCATCAATGTAAGCTTGGAATTCCTCATTTTTTTCTGCAGCATACTCCATGCCCTGCTGTCTTAATAAAGCACTATTAGCTCTAGTTGTTTCTATATACTCTAAGTTAAACTCTGCAACGCCTTTATTTATATTAAATTTCTGACTTGGGCTTATAAAGGGTTCTCCTGCGAACGCTAAATTAAAGTTTTGTTCTAGAGCTACATCAAAAGTAGTTTGGTCTGAACTTTGAACTGTAACACCAAGTACAGCTTCAAATAAAGATAAGTCTATATCTGGGTCATAATAAGGTAATTTGTTTAAGTTTGGGTCTGTCCCTGTTACTCCATATTTTATAAGGCCCGCAGCTATTTTGTCGTACGTATTTGCAGTAAGAAGTTCTCTAATTTGGGCTTCGTTATCAACTACATATTTAAAGACTTCTGCGTCAGATTTTAAACTTCCATCTTCATTTGTCGGTAGTTTTAAAGTTGGTATTTCTTCTACTGTTGTAGAGTTTTCTGGTAGTTTAAATTGAGCAGCAAGTGCTGGATACCTAGATTCAAGTTGTTCTAATTCAGATTGATATCCTTCTAATTCTTCTTGTAAGCTTTCTCTAACTGTATTTGATGTTTTTGGATTATTAAGTCTAGCCGTTGTGTTTTCTATATTTTTAACTATTCTTGCTCTGGGTTCATTAAAACCTACTCTTTGTAATTCAGCATCATCTTCTAAAATTTTATCTCTTACATAGGTAGCATAGTCATATGCAGCTTTCTCTGCTATAACTTTATCCCCACGCAGTTTTGCTAATTTTGCACCTACAGTAATATCTGTAGTGGGTGTTCGTGCTCCTGTGATTGTACTACTAGTACCTGTTATAAGGTTTCTACTTCTAGGCCCAGCTATAATTTCGTTAGGATCTCTTCCTTCTAAGTCTTTTATTTCTTCATTTAAAGCAGTAATGTCTGGAGCGCTCATTCCAGCGTTAACGTTTGAATATGCGTTGTAGTTTACATCTTCTCCGTATGCTCTTGGGAAAAGACCATTTTGTAATATGTCGATATCTAACTGGCTTGTTTCTAAAGGACTACCAGATTCAAAAGCAGTTATAATTTCAGAGGCTGCTTCTAAAGAAACTCCATACTTTGCTTGTGCAGTATTAGAAGTACCCCTCGCTAGTTCCCTCCTATCCCCGCTTGCCACAATAGTTTCTTTATTTACTTGCCCAAAAGTATCTTCTTTAGCTGGCACTCTATCAAGTAAAGTGTCGTCATCAGTCAGTTTGTTGTAGGCCTCTTCGTCTTGTTTAGCATCTATGGCTTCTTGTAAAGGGGTCCAAAGTTCGTTGTTAAGTTCTAAAGCTTCGCCAGGAGTTAATAAATTGTTTTCTACATCAGTATCCATTGATTTAAATACATTTTTAAAATCAACTTTTCCGTCTCCATCTTTGTCTGCAAGTTCAGCAAGTTGCATTCTTGCCCTTACGTCAGCTAATGCTTCTGCGTCAGGTCCTGCTTCCATGTTTTTAGTAAGAGCTAAGTTAAAAGTTTTGTAGGCCCCTTCGGCGTCTGTAAATAATATTGGAGTAGTAGGGTCGTTATTTCTAAACCTATTAAAAGGAAAAACACCTTTATCTGTTTTATTTAAGGCATGTATTTGGTTGGTATCTCTGTCTATTAATACTCCTACCGGTACTCCTCTTTTATTTTCACCAGTTTCTACATCGTTGTAACTAACTACGCTAGAACTAGAATCCATTAGTTGTAATGCATCATCCATATTTTTTATAAAATAAAATTTATGTTTAGTAGGATCGGCTTCACTCATTACCCCATTTTTATAGGGTTCTAGTGCATCGTAATCTTCAGGTTGCATACCCCCTGGATATACAGTAATCTCTTTTCCTTTATCATCTAATCTTGTATGTTCAAATTTTAACCCGTGTTGTCTGTAAAAATTTTCTTGGTTCATGGTGCCATATTCACCATCCCCTATTTGTGTGTAAGTTACATAATCGCTATATATATTATTAATATCATCAGCTTCTTCTTTTTTTAAATCAGCTTGCCTGTCTGCTAGCCTTGATGCTGCTGATATTCTACTTAGTGCACTACTCATATTAAAAACGCCGCTAATATTGACGCCCCCATACCAGTCATTTGTGAAGCATATCCTGCTTTAGCTTGTTTATATGCACTTCTTCTTTGCGATGCTCCTTGCGCCGCTGTACCTAAACCCTCTAATGCTCTAGCATTTACACCTTGTCCAATGCCTATAATTTCTTGCATTAGTGCTTGGTTTATTTGTGATTGTTGTACTCGTGCATTGTTTGATACGTCTGTCATACTTAAAGCACTTCCTCTTTGGGCTGCTCTAGCAGATTCTCTTCGTTGCACAGCCGTTTGTGCTCCTCCGTATCGTTCTTGAGCTCTTCTTCTTGCTCCCGCTGCGATACGTGCTTGACGTTCTGCATTTTGTCTAGAACGTCGTATCAAACTATCATCATTTACCATACCGAGTAATCTGTCTTCAAAAGCTTGAAAATTACCAATATAGTCGTTGTAGTCCTGTTGTAAAATATCAGCAAAAGCTTTATCTGGATCTTGAACATCTGGCAGATTAGCTGCATAGTTTGTAGTATTATGTCCTGGATAATGTGCCATTTTTAGCCTCCTGGATTATAAATGTTACTTAGTCCACCACCTAAGCCCGAAGAATCAAATCCTCTGCCCATAACTCCACCGAAAACTGCGCCAATACCGGTTCTAACATTAGCTTTTTGTAATACGGCTTTTGGAAGAGCCCCCTGCAAGGCTCTTGCGTCTTGGAAGTTAGACCCCATTTGTTTACCTAAAATAGTACCTGCTTTTATTAATCCAGATGTTCGTGTTTGTTTAGCTTTTGCTCTTGCTAATGTTTCCGTAGTAGCAATTTTAGAAGCTTGTGACAAACCAGAAGCAGTTTGTGTAGCCATTTGGTTTGCCATTTTTATACCTGTAACTTGGTCAGATCGTGCAGCAGTTAAACCTTGAGCAGAAGCTTGTAACTGTTGCGCAGAAGCAGCCGCAGCTAAGTCAGCTTGTGCATCTACACTCTGTACTGCTTTTAAGGTTGGCCTGTCAGTAAGAATCTGCATAGTATCAGCTTGTGCTCTGCCTTCAGCTACTGCTTGTAAAGATCCTTCGTCTTTAAAAGCCCCTTTTACATACTCTTGTAATACAGGAGAAAACTTTTCTCTAAATCGTTTTTTATCCTGCATAGCTATAGCCGCATTTATTTTTTCTACTGGGCTTGCTTTATATTGTCCTGCTTTTGGTTTACTCAACTTTTCTCCTGTAAATTCGTGTATCTAGATCCCAACCGTTTGTAACCGCGTACGATTCAAACCCTGGAACGTTTGATTGTGCTTCTATAAACCTACAATTTAACTCTCTAGCCACACTTTCTATCCACTGTTCATGGGCCATCCATTGATGCCCACCTATGTCATAAGTATACGCTAACCACATATACAATGTCTTGTCTTTTGTGTATCTATCTACTTCTATAGTAAATACCAAAAAACCTTTTGGAGAGGTAAACAGAAAAGCTCTTTCGTTTACACACTCACTATAAACATCTTCTGGAATAAAGGTTAGATTAGGATTGTCTTTTAGAATATGTTCTATGCCGGGTTTTACAGTGTTCCACGTAGCGCGTATGTCTGTAAGTACTGGCTCAACAAATTCAATAGTCAATCTCCTTTCCGTATCTTCCATAGCGCCTCCTTGGCTTACCTATTCCTTTGTATCTTACTGTTCGTTTTACACCCAGATCTCCGCCTCTTGCACGAAGTTCTGCTTGTTGTATTTCTTGGTTAAATTGTAATAGATACTCTCTGGCAGCATTTATATCTGTCCATTCTCTACTAGGCATTCGTAGTAATCTATATAGAGTGCCATATACAATACCATCTCTGTAATTATTAGAAAAAGTTGTATCTATGTTATTGCTTGTTCTTGTTGGTTTTAATGCTAAGCTTGCAATAATTTCTTTGCCCCCACTTGGGACTGGTACTAACCAAAAAGTAGTAGGAGATTTTTGTAGATACACATGTGGTTGTCCTGTTCTATCTCTCCAGTCTGGGTAATTATATTCTAAACTTCTAGGACTAATTGGGTCCATGTCTCGGCCGTCGTGGGTCATGTACAAAATTTGATGTACTGTAGTTCCTACAGGAATGTCAAAATCATATTCGTAAACTCCTGATACGGTAGTAAAAGGATCCATGTCGTGTACATAAGCTTTAGATCTTTCGCAAAGTTCTATAGTTGTAGAACGTAAATTAGACTCTACCAAAGTGTCTGGGCACATTGGTACGTAAGGTAATATTTCTTTTACTAAAGAAGAGAAGTTAGCCATGGCTAACGACCGGTGGGTGCCATAACTGGAGCAGGTTGAGCATTATCAGCATTTGGACTAAGTAAAGCTTGAGCTCCTGCCCCTTGTCCTAGACTAGTGGTAAATAACTGATAGTGTTGCCCCGCTCTTTGTTGGTTACCTGCATACTCTGCATCTTTTAAGTATGCCCTAAATAAAACATAATCAACTATTGCATTGCCATACGTATCATCTAAATCTATGGTAGCACTAGTATTTCCTAAGTCTGTAGGAGATTTAGAATATACAATCTCTACGTACGCATTGCCAGATACTCCTGGGTACACATAAAATCTTCTTGGGTCATCTTCATCAAACACATAATGTTTAACATTCGTGCCGTGTGCAGCATCCCCGGATACAGATGGATTGTTCCAATCTGGCTCTTGAGTATTTAATATATCAACACTTACTAATCTAATTGCTCTAGCTCCTGTAGCACCACCAGAAGCATCAGACATATTTCTAGTTACTTTAATTAACCGTAGTCCTTCTGTAGGTAATGATTGTAAAGTGCCTGTAACTAATTGTAAGTTTGCAGTTTTTGATGAAGCTTCGGGTCTAAAATTTACAATTTCTCTTTGCGCATCATTTATGTACCTAAGCAATTCTGCTTCTGGCCATCTAACGCTAGTAGTATCTTGAAGTGTGTCTTGTGCTCTAGTTATTAAATTAGCGCCTGTAAGTGTACCCATGTTTTATCCTATTGCGCAGCTTTTATCTCTTCTATTAAAGTTGCTTTCTTTTTTCTTCTATCTAGTTCGATACCAATTGTACGACCATACTCTTCTAATTGAACTTTGGTCATAGAATCAATGTCTACAGAAGTTTCTTCTATAACTGTTTCTACAGTTTCGACTCCTGGCATATCTTCTATTACAACTTCTTCTACTGGAGCAGGTTTCATTGCTGAAACTTCTCCCTCTTGTATTTCTGTACAACCTTCTTGTAAACAAAGTAAACCGAGATCATGCCCAACTTGTCTTGGTTCTCCGGCTTTTAAATGTATACTTGCTCCCCAAGTAGAAGCTACTGTTTTGTCCTCATTTGAAATAATCCACATAATTTTTTACTCCTTAAATATGGGTGACCATTGGCCACCCATAAAATATACCACAATTAGTATGCGACATCTAATCTTATAACACCAAAGTCTTCAGCTTGACCAGTGTGGTCAGAATTATACTTAGGTTTTTGTAGACCAAATATTTTACCAATTGAAATACCGTTCTGGTTTCCATAGTCAAATGTATCTTCAACTATTTCAGGAATACCAATGTCAGCCATAGCTAATGCTTGAGCTCCGCAGAATAAACATGCAGAACCGTTAACGTCAGCGTTAGCACCCCATTTGTATCCAGCAGCACCAGCATTTGATGATGTGCCACTTGTAGCGCCGGTTGTGTTAAACACGTGTCTAAACTCGTGAATCATAACACCATCAACCATTAAGCTTGATGAGCCAGAGAATAGGCTTGAGCCTGGTCCTCTAACGCCAGCTTGTCTTACGTTAGCAAGAAAATCTGAATCAAGTTTAAGGTCAGCCATAACTTGTGGAGTTACGAAAAGATGGAACATCTCGTCATTACCCGCACCTCTTAGGCCTCTGATATATTGATCTTTAGCATAAGCTTTTAGATCAACAATAGCGCTATAGCTTAGTTTGTCAGCTGCAACAGTTGCAGTAACATCACCAGCTACAATACCGTTTGTTGCATCAAATCTTCTATGTCTATTAGAAGTTGGTGCAGTAACGTTGCTCGCAAACTCTAAGTCGCCTAGGTTTTGCCCTGAGTTCATTGATGGTCTTAACGCACCATTGTTTTTGAGGGTATATCCTATTCCACTTAAAGTAAGGAATGCTAATTGGTCCATTCTGTCAGCCATTGCATATGCAAGTGCATCTCTTGAATGTTCCCTAAAGTTCACAACTGACTTTTGGTCTGCAAGTCTACCAGATAATCTGTTTGCAAATCTGAGTTGGTCAATTGTTACGACGATGTCGAAAGCTCTTAGTGCCTCTTCATTACCTTCTAAGGTGTTGTCTCCAACGATACCATCACCAGTCATGTCAGCTAAAAGT
>CESK01004739.1_pt1 | contig 15435 bp, 15 predicted proteins | sample 531091 | NCBI WGS metagenome assembly CESK01 (sample SAMEA2621271, study PRJEB7988) | marine metagenome | biome: marine biome (ENVO:00000447); feature: surface water layer (ENVO:00002042); material: "saline water (ENVO:00002010), including plankton (ENVO:xxxxxxxx)" | depth 5 m
TTGGCGATTATGCCGTTTTTGCCGCAAAAGTCAACAGCTGAGGCAAGAAAAAATAGCTTTTCGGACTCTTTGCTGACAAGCTTTCATTGTCGACGTACAATCCTTACTCAGCTGCAATGTTAACTCAATAACTCAGGGACGAAAAACGTGTCGAAAGCCTTGCTCCGCTCCGGTTTCATCGTAAGTTTCATGACCCTCATTTCGCGGGTGTTGGGCTTAGTGCGCGATGTAGTCATTGCCAACCTAATGGGTGCGGGTGCGGCGGCGGATGTTTTCTTCTTTGCCAATAAAATCCCTAACTTCCTCCGGCGCTTATTTGCCGAAGGCGCGTTTGCGCAGGCGTTTGTGCCGGTACTCACAGAATACAAACAAGGCAAAGAGCTGTCTGAGCAACAACTCCTAATAGCGCGAGTGTCGGGGACGCTGGGCACTATTATTACCGTGGTGACCTTGTTCGGCGTTATAGCTTCGCCTATTGTCACGGCGTTGTTTGGTATGGGCTGGTTCCTGGATTGGTGGCACGACGGGCCGCAGGGTCATAAGTTTGTACTGGCCAGCGATTTGCTGCGCATTACCTTCCCTTATTTATGGTTCATTACCTTTACTGCTATGGCGGGCGCCATTCTCAATACATTGGGCAAGTTTGCGGTAGCGGCATTTACCCCGGTGTTTTTAAACATCGCGATTATCTCTGCCGCCATCTGGCTGGCACCCAATATGGAGCAACCTGAATACGGACTTGCGTGGGGTGTGTTCTTTGGTGGCTTAATTCAGTTGCTTTTCCAAATTCCGTTCCTTAAAAAAGCGGGTCTTTTAGTGAAGCCTAAATGGGGTTGGAAAGATCCAGGCGTCACGAAAATTCGCAAGCTCATGTTGCCAGCCATTTTTGGGGTTTCGGTGAGCCAAATTAATCTGTTACTCGATACACTCATAGCCAGTTTCTTAATGACCGGCTCTATCAGTTGGCTCTATTACTCCGATCGTCTACTCGAATTCCCGCTAGGGCTCTTCGGTATCGCCATAGCAACGGTCATACTGCCTGCGCTTTCTTCGCGCCATGTTGATAAGTCCACACAAAACTTCAGCTCCACTTTGGACTGGGGGGTTCGTATGGTGCTGCTATTAGGTGTACCGGCTATGGCGGGGCTGTTTGTGCTTGCCGAACCTATGCTGATGGTGCTCTTTATGCACGGCGCATTTAGCCCGGAAGACGCGCGCATGGCGTCTTATAGCTTAATGGCGTATGCGACTGGCTTAGTTAGCTTTATGTTGGTAAAAGTACTGGCAACGGGCTTTTACTCGCGGCAGGACACCAAACGCCCGGTAAAATTTGGCATTATTGCCATGGTTTCGAATATGGTGTTTAACGTCGCGCTGGCCATTCCCTTCAGCTATGTAGGCTTGGCAATGGCAACGGCGGCGTCCGCGGCTATTAACGCCGGCCTGTTAGGCTTTACTCTATATAAAGAAGGCGTTTTAAAAGCGCAGCCAGGCACATGGCGTTTCATTGTTCAGGTTATTTTGGCAACGGCAGTCATGATAGGCGTTATTCTATGGTTGAACCCGGATGCTAACGCATGGCAGCAAAGCAGTTTGGTTGAACGGCCGTGGCTCTTGGCACAAATGATAGGTGCTGGCGTGGCTGCCTATTTAGCGACGTTGCTGGTCAGCGGCATGCGACCACGACATTTCCGTGCTCGCGAGTACTGATTATCATGCGGTTATCGGTTATAATCGCGACTTTCTCAAACGACCTTAAGACGGTTCGGGCATGGAACTGATTCGCGGTACTCACAACTTACGAGATGAACACAATGGCTGTGTGCTGACCATCGGTAATTTCGATGGCGTGCATTTAGGCCATCAGGCGGTATTGGCTCAGGTTCGTGAGAAAGCAAAACAGCTTGGTGTTCCGTCTGCAGTGATGACCTTCGAGCCGCAGCCGCAGGAGTTGTTTCAGCCTGAACAAGCCCCGGCGCGTTTAACCAACTGGCGCGAGAAGTATACAGCGTTAAAAGCGCAGAATATTGACCGTCATATCGTCATTGAGTTTAACAAAAAGTTTGCCAGTCAGCCGGCTCAGGAATTCATTGAGCAAACGCTGGTTAACAAGCTGGGCGTAAAATTCCTGGTAGTGGGAGACGACTTTCGTTTTGGCTATAAGCGAGAGGGCGACTTTGAGCTCCTGAAAAAAGAAGGCGACAAGCTGGGCTTTGAAGTGGTCGACACGCGCAGTTATCGTCAACAACAACAGCGTGTTAGTAGCACGGCTATTCGCCAGGCGCTGGATAACGGTGACTTTGAGCTTGCCGAACAAATGCTGGGCCGACCGTATCAAATGATGGGAAAAGTGGTTCATGGTCGCAAGAACGGCCGGACGATTGGCTTTCCTACCGCCAATGTGCCATTAAAGCGTCTTAAAAGCCCGTTGCATGGGGTGTTTGCCGTAACGGCTGCACATCAGCAAAGCGGAGAAACCTATTCGGGTGTCGCCAATTTGGGCACTCGACCCACATTAAATGGCGACGAAGTGCAGCTAGAGGTGCATTTGTTTGAGTTTTCAGGCAATCTGTACGGTCAGAATTTAACAGTCACTCCGGTGGCTAAACTGCGTAACGAGCAACGCTTTGCGTCGTTACAGCACTTACAAGAACAAATTGAAAAAGATGCCGCCCGCGCACGCGATGCTTTAGCGTGCCGGAGTCAGTAACTATGCGGAAATGGAAACAGTGACTAATGAGTGATTACAAACACACCTTAAACTTGCCGGAAACAGCGTTTCCAATGCGCGGCAACTTGGCTCAGCGTGAGCCGAAAATGCTGGAGCAATGGTATGAAGATGACCTCTACGGTCAAATTCGTGAAACCAAGAGCGGCAAGCCGAAATTTATTTTGCACGATGGTCCTCCGTACGCAAACGGGCAAATTCACATTGGTCACGCCGTAAACAAAATTCTGAAAGACGTTATTGTTAAAGCGAAAACATTAAGCGACTTTGACGCGCCGTATGTGCCTGGCTGGGACTGCCACGGATTACCTATTGAACTACAGGTTGAGAAAAAGCACGGTAAACCGGGTAAAAAGCTCGACTTAGCTCAGTTTCGTGAAAAATGCCGTGAATACGCGCAAACCCAGATTGACCAACAGCGTACTGACTTCAAACGTCTGGGCGTACTAGGTGACTGGGACAAGCCGTACCTGACCATGAACTTTAAGCAGGAAGCGGACAGTGTACGTGCATTGGCCAAAATTATTGATAAAGGCCATTTGCATCAAGGCTTTAAGCCGGTGCATTGGTGTACAGATTGTGGTTCAGCATTGGCTGAAGCGGAAGTTGAGTACAAAGACAAGAACTCACCAGCCATTGATGTTCGCATGCCAGCTGCGGCAACAGCTGAAACCGTTGATCGCTTTAGCACGCCAGAGGGGCATGTGGGTGAAGGCGATGTCAGCATGGTTATCTGGACGACCACGCCGTGGACCATTCCAGCAAACCGCGCGGTAACCCTGGCCGAAGGCCTTGAGTACACGCTAGTGCAAATTGAAGCCGACGGCGAACAGCCGGCAGAGCGCGTCATTTTAGCTGACGACCTGGTCACGGACTGCATGGAGCGCTGGAACATTGCGCATTACCATAAGCTTGGCTTCTGCAAGGGCAAAGACTTAGAAGGGCTGCAGCTACAGCACCCATTGTTTGACCTGCAAGTGCCGGTGATTTTAGGCGATCACGTTACAACTGAAAGTGGTACAGGCTGTGTACACACCGCACCGGGTCACGGTGTTGATGACTTTTTAGTGGGTCAGAGATACGGACTGGAAGTGTACAATCCGGTGGGCGATAACGGTGTGTATAAAGACGATACGCCATTATTTGCTGGTCAGCATGTCTTCAAAGCGAACGAGCCTATCGTGGATAAGCTGCGCGAAGTTGGCAACCTGATGCATGCAGAGAGTTACAACCACTCGTACCCGCATTGCTGGCGCCACAAAACGCCGATTATTTTCCGCGCGACGCCGCAGTGGTTTATTAGCATGGACAAGAAAGGCTTGCGTGCCGGCGCTTTGGAACAAATTAAGAAAGTGGGTTGGTTCCCCGAGTGGGGACAAAGTCGCATTGAGTCAATGGTTGAAGGCCGTCCGGACTGGTGTATTTCGCGTCAGCGTACCTGGGGTAACCCAATTGCCGTATTCGTCAACCGTGAGACTGATGAACTGCATCCGAATACGCTGGAGCTGATGGAAAAAGTCGCACAGCTGATTGAAAAAGAGGGCGTTCAGGCGTGGTTCGATTTAGAGCCAGAGACGTTGTTAGGCGATGAAGCGGATCAATACCGTAAAGTTACTGACACGTTGGACGTTTGGTTCGACTCAGGCGTCACGCACCACTGCGTACTCCGCGAGTTTGATGGCTTGCAATGGCCGGCGGATTTGTACCTGGAAGGATCGGATCAGCACCGTGGCTGGTTCCAGAGCTCGCTGGTCACAGGCGTCGCCATGTATGACGAAGCGCCATACCATCAAGTTCTGACACACGGCTTTACCGTTGATGCGCAAGGCCGCAAGATGTCGAAGTCAGTGGGCAACGTGGTTGCGCCTCAGGACGTGATGAACAAGCTGGGTGGCGATATTCTGCGCCTGTGGGTCGCCTCGGCTGACTACTCGGGTGAAATGACGGTATCGGATGAAATTTTGAAGCGCTCTGCTGATGCGTACCGCCGTATTCGTAACACGTCGCGCTTTTTGCTGGCGAACTTAAGTGGCTTCGACCCGAAAAAAGATACCGTTGCAATGGACGACATGGTCGAGCTGGATCGCTGGATTGTCGGTCGGGCTGCAGATTTACAGAAACAATTACTGGAAGCTTATGACAGTTACCAGTTCCACAGCGTAGTGCAAAAATTAATGCACTTCTGTTCAATTGAGTTGGGCAGTTTCTATCTGGATATCATTAAAGACCGCCAGTATACGGCTAAGTCTGATGGATTGGCGCGTCGTTCATGTCAGACCGCACTGCATCATATCGCCGAAGCGTTGGTTCGCTGGATGGCCCCAATTTGTAGCTTTACGGCTCAGGAAATTTGGGGCTTATTGCCGGGCGAGCGTGGCGAGTATGTCTTTACCGAAAGTTGGTATGAAGGCTTTAGCGAGTTTGCCGGTGTGAGTGACACCGAAAACGAATTTTGGATGCAGCTGCTGGACGTACGTGACACCGTTAACCAAGCGCTGGAGCAGTCGCGTCGTGACGATGTAATTGGCGGTTCTTTGCAAGCTGAAGTAACTTTATATGCCGATAGCGGTTTAGCGAAATCGTTAGAGCGTTTAGGTGAAGAGCTGCGTTTTGCACTGCTGACCTCTGAAGCTCGTGTTGATGCATTGGATAACGCTCCAGCTAATGCTGTAAAAGCGGAGAAGCTGGCGCTTGCGGTGGAAGTGAAGCAGAGTGCTTATAAAAAATGTGAGCGCTGCTGGCATCATCGTGAAGAAGTAGGCACTTTGCCAGAGCACGACGATTTGTGTCAGCGCTGTGTGACTAATATTGATGGTGAAGGTGAGGAGCGTCGTTTTGCCTGATTTTGCACTCTCAAAAAGAGCCACTGGCTTACGCTTTTTGTGGCTGACGCTGTTGCTGTTCGTGATCGACCAAGTCACCAAAATTTGGGTGGCTGGTGAGTTCGAGCTGTATGAAAGTCGCGTGGTCATAGAGGGCTTGTTCAACTTCACCTATGTCCATAACTACGGTGCTGCATTTAGCTTTTTAAGTGACAGTGGCGGCTGGCAGCGTTGGCTGTTTACGGCTATCGCGATTGCCATTAGTGTGGTCTTGCTTATTTGGATGCGCCGTAACCCAGTTGGATTGTGGCGCCAAAACCTGGCTTTTGCGCTCATTCTAGCCGGAGCGATAGGCAACGTTGCTGATCGCTTGATGTACGGTTATGTCATCGACTTTTTCGATGTGCATTATCAAGGGTGGCACTGGCCTGCGTTTAACGTTGCTGATATGGCTATAACGATAGGCGCTGCTTTGATGCTGCTGGAAGCCTTTTTTGATAACCGTCGTGACAAATTAGACGGCGGTGACAAGTCGTAGGGGTACGTTTTGAGTCGTTTACCAATTGAGCATGGCCGCGAAGTGGTCATGCACTTTACCATTAAGCTGACCGACGGGTCGGTTGCAGACAGTACGAAAATGTCGGGTAAACCGGCCAAGTTCCGTATGGGCGACGGTAGCTTAACGGAGAATTTTGAAGCCTGTTTAGTAGGGCTTCGTGAAGGCGCTGAGCGTGAATTCACGTTGGAGCCTAAGGACGCTTTTGGAGAGCCCAACCCGGACAACTATTACTACCTTGATTCGGCTAAGTTTAGTGATGACACTAAGCCAGAGGTTGGCGCTATTTTAGCCTTTACCCAGCCGGATGGAACGGATTTACCGGGAATTGTTCGAAAAATTGAAGGTCCAACAGTGACTATCGATTTTAATCACCCGCTGGCAGGCCAGACGGTGATTTTTGAAGTAGAAATTATCAGCGTTGAGCCGTAACTGACGGAGTCGGTTGAACGCAGGAGGACATATGCAGATTTTGTTGGCGAACCCACGTGGCTTTTGTGCAGGTGTTGATAGAGCCATAACCATTGTTGAGCGTGCTCTAGAGATTTTTGAGCCGCCAATTTATGTGCGTCATGAGGTGGTTCACAACAAATACGTCGTCAATAAACTACGTGACGCAGGCGCCATTTTTGTTGAAGAACTACATGAAGTGCCAGACGATCATATCGTGATTTTCAGTGCTCACGGCGTTTCTCAGGCGGTGCGTCAGGAAGCCAAAGATCGCGGTTTAAAAGTGTTTGATGCCACGTGTCCTCTGGTAACCAAAGTACATATGGAAGTCACCCGTGCCAGCCGCAAAGGACACGAGTGTGTGCTCATTGGTCATGCCGGCCATCCGGAAGTTGAAGGCACAATGGGCCAGTATAAAAACGAAGAGGGCGGCATTTATCTGGTTGAGTCGCCGGAAGACGTTGAAAACCTGGAAGTGAAAGATCCGAAAAATCTTCATTACATGAGCCAAACAACGTTGTCGGTTGATGACACTGCCGACGTTATTGAAGCCCTGCGTCAGAAATTCCCAGATATTAACGGCCCACGAAAAGACGATATTTGCTATGCCACCCAAAACCGTCAGGACGCAGTGCGTGAATTGGCTAGTGACGCGGATATAATGTTGGTTGTCGGAGCGCGCAATAGCTCAAACTCAAACCGTTTGCGTGAGCTGTCAGAAAAGATGGGCACACCGGCCTACTTGATTGATGATGCCAGCTGTATTGATAAGTCATGGCTTGAAGGCAAAAAGAAAGTCGCTGTCACAGCCGGCGCTTCAGCACCTGAAGTATTGGTGCAGGAAGTTATTGCCAAGCTTCAGTCCTGGGGTGGAAAAACGGCTGTAGAACTCAGTGGCCGCGAAGAAAACATCACTTTCTCTATTCCACCAGAGTTAAGACCTCATCCAGCAGCGTAATTTATCGAGATAACCAGATTTCCAATGAGTACAAACGCCTTTCTCCTCGACTTATCTTGATGTCGACCGTGGCATTGTCCTCGTCTAATGAATTCACATTGGAGATAATGGTGAACCCGTTCTCAGTAGTTTGGGCAGGTGGGGGAGAGCCATTTTCCCAAGCAAGGTGAGAGTCCTGTATATAACTATTTAAAACCTCAACAGCCTGAGCTTTGCGCTCAGCTCTCTCAATAGCAGTTAATCCTATCTGAAGCAGTTGCTGGCTGCTTACAGCCCACATAGCAACAAGTGCGGAAGCCACTAATGTCTCAACCAGCGAAAAGCCTTTACTGCTGCGATAACTCATAAAGCGCTTTTTGTTGGTTAAAGTCAGCCGCAAGTTGTTCAGAAAGCACTTCCCACTGATGAGCTTGCTGAGCTTCCAGCATTTGCGCATAAAACAACAGAGCAGCCAAGCTCGCGGAGCTAAGGCTTATGAGTGTGACTAAAGTTAATATCAACGCGAATCCTTTCGCTTTCATAATGAACATCCATTTCTGTTACTGAGGGAAAACCGTAATTGTCCGATTAAATTGTTGTTCCTGAACGCCTTGGGTTGTCTCTCGCGAAATCAACAATGTAATAAACAACTTTGAGCTGTTTTCTGAATTTAAGGAGGCATCAGCCTCAACCTGTAATTCCTGAACGTAAAATTGCGCTCTATCGGTTAACGACTGCCAACCATAACCCGCGCAGTCCAGCGTCATCGGGTTATGTTGTAATTGATAACCTCTAACCCTAAAACCGACAGAGCCTCCGTTTTGTGTCGGAAAGATATAGCAACCACGCTCTGGGTTTTGCACGCCTTCAACCATCGAATTGCTTAAACTGCTAAAAAACTCCTCTGCAACCGCTTGCCCGCTCAACGTAAACCGTGCCTTTGAAACGGAGCTATGTTGAGCGCCTTTCTGCCATTGCAATAGCTGTTGTGCAGTCATGACAATAACGGCTCCCAGTGACGCAGCAACAAGCACTTCAATTAAGCTGTATCCATTACTTTTTTGAGCGTGCTTTCTGACTAGCATAAGGACAAACCAGGCAAAACTGGACCATGACTGACACAGGCGCGTATTCGACCCTTGCTGCTAATAATGACTTTCACGGTATTACTTTCGTTCGTGATACGAATATGCCCGGGCGCAGCACCGCCAGAAACACCGTAGAATATTAACGGGCTTGTTGAGCTATAAGTCGACTCCGTTGCCAGCTCAAACACATATGAAGGCCCTTCGAGAGGCACGAGATCCGCCATTATATTGTCCTCCGCTCGTTGTGCTTTTGCTTTGACTTGGTATAAATACGACAGCCACCGAGAGCTCGCCTGCTGCAGTAATAAACTTTCAGTCTGCTGTTTGAACAAAGGCATCGACAAGGCACCTAACCCAGCCGTTATAGCCAATGCAATCAGCAATTCAATTAAGGAGTAACCGCGCACAGAGCCCCCTGTTATTCGAAGTGAAGATAGTTTAGCCGTAAGCAGAAAAATGTCTGTAAGCTAGTTCGCAATGTATTGTCAGCAAGTATTTAAAAAGCTGGCTCGATTCTTGAATAAAACACCGCAGGTTCAACTTTTTGACGCAACAGGAAGACGTATGGCGAGCGGTGCCGAAAAGTTAGTAAGTTTAAGAAATTTCACGCAAAACAATGCCCATTTAATTAAAGGCTTTGGTACACCTTTAGCCATTATGGCCATTTTGGCGATGGTGGTGCTGCCTATTCCGGCAATGGTGCTGGATATTCTGTTTTCGTTCTCTATTACACTATCGCTAGTGGTTATGCTGGTTGCGGTTTATACCCAACGACCACTGGATTTCGCTGCCTTTCCGACAGTTCTGCTTATCGCCACAGTACTGCGGCTTAGCTTAAACGTGGCATCGACACGTATCGTTTTACTCGAGGGCCACAATGGGCCGGGCGCAGCAGGTAGCGTCATTGAAGCCTTTGGTAGTGTTGTCATCGGCGGTAACTACACCGTTGGTTTAGTGGTCTTCGCCATTCTCGTTATTATTAACTTCGTGGTTATTACTAAGGGTGCGGGGCGTATCTCCGAAGTAACCGCTCGCTTTACGTTGGACGCCATGCCCGGTAAACAAATGGCCATTGATGCGGATTTGAACGCAGGTCTCATTAACCAGGAAGAAGCTAAACAGCGACGCAGTGACGTCACTCGGGAAGCTGACTTCTACGGCTCGATGGACGGTGCCAGTAAATTTGTTAAAGGCGACGCCATCGCCGGTATTCTTATTCTGCTTATCAACATTGTTGGTGGTCTGCTCATTGGTATGATCCAGTACGGACTGACCTTCGGTGAAGCGGTAGAAGTCTACACGCTACTGACCATTGGTGACGGCTTGGTCGCCCAAATTCCAGCGCTGTTACTGTCTGTTGCGACTGCAATTATTATTACCCGCGAAAATGACAGCAAAGACATGGGTGACGCAGTCGTTCTGCAGTTGCTCGACAACCCGAAAGTATTGGTTATTTCCAGTTCAGTATTGTTCGCTATGGGTGTTATTCCGGGCATGCCGCATTTAGCGTTTCTAAGCATGTCGGCGGTTCTTGCGGGCGCTGCATACTTCAAACTTAAGAAGAACAAGACCGAGCAAGGCGAGCTGGTTGAAAAAGAACAAGAGCAGCAAGTTCAGCAGGCACAGCAAAAAGAACTGTCCTGGGACGATGTTCGACATGTTGACACCATTGGTTTGGAAGTTGGCTACCGCCTTATTCCGCTGGTAGACAAGCAACAAGGCGGTGAGCTTCTCTCCCGTATTAAAGGTGTGCGTAAGAAGCAGTCGCAGGAATTCGGCTTCCTGGTACCCGCGGTGCATATTCGGGATAACCTCGACTTAGGGCCTAACAGCTACCGTATTACATTAATGGGTGTGACCATGGGTGAAGCGGAAATTCGCCACGATTGGGAGCTTGCTATTAATCCGGGTCAGGTCTTCGGGGAACTTGAAGGCGAAAAAACCACTGACCCTGCTTTCGGTCTGGACGCAGTGTGGATCCGCCCAGAGCAAAAAGAGCACGCCCAAACTCTGGGTTACACCGTAGTGGATGCTGCGACGGTAGTGGCCACTCACTTAAGTCAAATTGTTACTAACCATGCGTCGCAACTGCTGGGTCATGAAGAAGCTCAAGAGCTGCTTGATAGACTGGGTCGCACGCATCCGAAATTGGTGGAAGGACTTATTCCTGACTTATTGTCCCTGGGCAACTTCGTGAAAGTGTTACAGAACTTACTGGATGAGGGCATTGCCATTCGCGATATGCGCACCATTGTGCAAACGCTGGTTGAGTATGCCGGCCGCAGTCAGGACCCTGACGTATTAACGGCCGCTGTGCGAATTTCTCTGCGCCGACTGATTGTTCAGGATATCTCTGAAGGTGAAACAGAACTGCCTGTCATAACTTTGGCGCCAGAGTTGGAACAGATGTTGCATCAGTCACTACAGATGGCTGGTAACGACGGAAATCAGCAAGGCGCAGGTATTGAACCAGGTTTAGCCGAACGCTTGCAACAGTCGTTACGCGAAACGCATCAGCAGCAGGAAATGAACGGGGAACCGTCAGTATTGCTGACATCCGGGCTACTACGCTCAACCATGGCGCGATTTGCGCGCCACGCTACCGACGGTATGCGTGTGTTGTCGTATCAGGAAATTCCGGATGACAAACAAATTCGCATTGTCAGCTCAATTGGTGGACAACAAAACAGTGGTGAACAAACCGCTACCTAATACAACGGGAGTCGCTTGTGAAAATTAAACGCTTTTTTGCAGAGGATATGCGTCGGGGCTTACAGCAGGTTAAAGAAACCTTAGGTGCTGATGCAATCATTCTTTCAAACAAAAAGGTTAACGGTGGTATCGAGCTAGTGGCGGCTGTTGACCCTGACGCGCGTGCGCCGGAAGCGGCTCCAGAAACGTCCGCAAATACTCAGGCACCGCAGGCACAGCAGGAATCGGAAGCGCCGGCTCAGTCTCTGTCTGAGTTGTTGCAGCGCCAAAATTCGACGTCTGCGTCTGCGCCTCAGCAGTCCGAGCCGCAAGCAGCGACTCAAGAAGACCATAGCGGTTATCAACAAATGGCGCACCAAGCTGCGTCAGCTCAACCGAAGCAACCACAAGCAGATATTTTTCCTGAGCAAATGAATACACCTGACAGTAACGACTCGGAAGCGATAGCAGAGCTGCGCTCACAGGTTAACGGTATTCGTCAGTTGTTAGAGCATCAGTTAAGCGGCCTCATGAAGCAGGAAATGGAGCGCGAAGAGCCGGTGCGTGCCATGTTAATGCAGCGACTCATGACAATGGGCCTTAGCGAACGTATTGCTGACCAAATTGCCTGCTTTATTCCTGAAAGCAGCTCAGACGAGGATGCCTGGGAGCAAACCATGCATTTGTTGGAAGGTCAGCTGAATACCACCAACGACGATATTTTGACACGCGGCGGGGCTGTTGCTCTTGTCGGTCCTACCGGCGTGGGTAAAACCACCACCATTGCTAAGTTGGCGGCGCGTTATGCACAGCGTCACGGCGCGGATAAAGTCGCATTGATTACTACTGACACCTTCAGAATTGGTGCCAGTGAACAATTACAGACCTACGGGCGTATTATTGGCTGTCCGGTGAAAGTAGCAAAAGACGCGAAAGAATTAGCTGACTCTTTGTTGTCGCTGCGCGATAAGAGCCTAATTTTAATTGATACAGCGGGTATGGGTCAGCGCGATAAACGCTTAAGCGAGCAACTGGGGCAGCTTATCCAGAATACACGCCTGAGAATTAGACCTTATCTGGTATTGTCAGCAACCTCACAAAACCAAGTGTTAGATGACGCGGTTAAGCAGTTCAAAACACTACCTTTGTCGGGTTGCATTTTTACCAAACTGGACGAATGCTTAAGTTTAGGAGAAAGTATCAGTGTGGCAATTGAAAACGGCCTGCCCGTTGGTTATGTGACCAATGGTCAGCAAGTGCCTGAAGACATTAAAGTTGCCGACGCAAATTATCTGGTGTCTGAAGCCGAGCGATTAATGGACAAAAGCATTTGTTCCTCGGTATCAGACGTGCCAAAATCGTACTGGAATGCGGCGTTTTCTCGCTGAGTGAGCCGTTATAAAATGACGCTGTTGTCGAAGAAGTAAAATAAGAGATACGCCCGATGGATCAAGCAAGCGGTCTGCGAAGAATGAAACAGTCAAAAGTAAAAGTCATAGCTGTCACAGGTGGTAAGGGTGGCGTGGGTAAAACCAACGTGTCACTGAATATGGCCATTGCTATGGCGAAGCAAGGGAAACGAGTACTGGTACTTGATGCCGACCTTGGCCTGGCCAATGTTGATGTCATGCTGGGCTTGCGTGTCGAACGCAATTTGTCCCATGTACTGAGCGGCCAATGCGAACTGGAAGATATTTTAATTGAAGGCCCTGGCGGCATAAAAATCGTTCCCGCGACATCGGGTACTCGCTCGATGGTTGACTTAAGCGAGTCAGAGCATGCCGGACTTATCCGCGCGTTTAGTCAATTGCAGGGAAATTATGACACTCTTATTGTCGATACGGCTGCCGGTATCGGTAACACCGTCGTCAGCTTTGCCCGCGCTTCGCAGGATGTCCTTGTGGTTGTCTGCGATGAACCTACCTCAATTACCGATGCTTACGCACTGATAAAAGTGTTAAGTCGCGAGCAGGGACTCTTCAAGTTCAAAGTGGTTGCCAATATGGTGCGCAATATGCGCGAAGGGCAAGTACTGTTCAATAAATTGACTAAGGTCACCGATCGCTTTCTTGACGTAGTGCTTGAGTTAGCGGCAATTGTTCCTCACGATGAAAACTTGCGCTTGGCGGTTAGGAAGCAACAACCGATGGTGTTGGCGTATCCTAAATCTCCGGCGTCACTGGCGTTTAAAGCATTAGCGAAGAAAGCTCTGGATTGGCCAATTCCTGCTCAGGCAGGAGGGCATTTAGAATTTTTCCTTGAGCAATTGATAACTTCTGCCGATAACGGGAGTAAGCGGGATGTTGCCAATGAATAAAGCCGCCGCTTATGCCGCAACAGCCGACAACCGTAACGCCATTATTGAGCAGCATACGGGGCTGGTTAAGCGAATTGCACACCACATGATGGCGAGGTTGCCAGCGAGTGTGCAAGTCGATGACTTAATTCAAGCGGGCATGATAGGCTTATTAGAAGCGGCGCGGAATTTTGATAACAGCAAAGGAGCCAGTTTTGAAACCTTTGCCGGAATACGTATTCGTGGCGCTATGTTGGATGAAATTCGACGTGGCGACTGGGCGCCGCGCTCAGTTCACAGAAATCATCGTCGCGTACTAGAGGCCATACGGCAGGTAGAGAATGACACCGGTCGTGATGCAAAAGACACTGAAGTGGCCAGTAAGCTGGGCATGAGCCTGGATGAATATCATGCCATTTTAAGAGATGTGAGTTCGGGGCGCATTATAGGTATTGAAGACTTAGGCGTTTCAGAAGATGCGTTAATGCCCGAGCAAGTGACAGGCTCAGCATACGAACCGCAGCGCGATGTCGAAAACGCAGCGTTTCATAAAGCCTTGGTATCGACAATTTCTTCGTTACCAGAGCGTGAAGCTTTAGTGCTTTCATTGTATTATGATGAAGAATTGAATTTGAAAGAGATAGGTGAAGTGCTGAGTGTGAGTGAATCTCGCGTCAGCCAAATTCACAGTCAGGCAATGGTGCGGCTCAAGTCGCGAATGCAGAATTGGGTTGAATAATTTTGGTGGTAATCGAGAGCCTCAGTGGAGGGTGCTTTGGATAAAAATATGAAAATTCTTGTTGTGGATGACTTTTCTACAATGAGACGAATCATTAAGAACTTACTTCGTGACCTTGGTTTTACGAATATTCAGGAAGCCGATGACGGCAACACGGCTCTGCCTATGTTGCAAAACGGCGATTTTGACTTTGTCGTGACCGACTGGAACATGCCGGGCATGCAAGGTATCGATCTACTGAAAGAAATTCGTAAGGACGATAATCTGTCGCACTTGCCGGTACTCATGGTAACGGCGGAAGCTAAACGCGAACAAATCATCGCTGCTGCGCAAGCAGGGGTTAACGGCTATATCGTTAAACCGTTCACAGCTGTGACGTTAAAAGAAAAGCTCGACAAGATTTTCGAACGCATTAGCTAAAAGGGCTATGACCATGTCTGATAAAGCCCACGATATTTCCCTCGAGCAGGCTAAAGAGCTCGTGTCTTTGCTCGAAGAGGGGAAGCAGCAACAAGCCAATCAACTTTTGGAAGACGTTTATAACCGTAGCAACGACAAACTGTTTACTTCAGTGGGTCAGTTGACGCGTGACCTCCACGAAGCTCTGCAGGATTTCCAGCTGGATCCTCGCATTGTGCAAATGACAGAAGATGATCTTCCTGACGCGCAAAACCGTTTACAGTACGTCATTCAAAAAACAGAAGACGCCGCTAATAGGACAATGGACGCGGTAGAGGCTTGTTTGCCGATGGCTGACGACATGCATCAGCGCGTTGAGAGCGTAATGCCGGTCTGGAATCGACTGATGAGCAACGATATTCAGTTAAATGAATTCAAGTCTTTGTGTCATGAGGTCGATGATGTACTTAAGCGCTGTGGTGAAAATATGCCACAAGTGCATGGGCTTATGACCGAAGTACTTATGGCTCAGGATTATCAAGACATTACCGGGCAGGTCATTCGACGGGTCATTCAACTGGTTGAAGACGTCGAAAAAAACCTCATTGAACTGTTAAAAATATTTGGCAAAGAAGAAGCACGCAGAGAAGCGGAAAAGGCCGAGTCTTCAAAGCAGAAAAGTGCCAGTGAGGCAGAAGGCCCAATTATTGATGCCGATAAACGTGATGA
>CESK01005455.1_pt1 | contig 15413 bp, 18 predicted proteins | sample 531091 | NCBI WGS metagenome assembly CESK01 (sample SAMEA2621271, study PRJEB7988) | marine metagenome | biome: marine biome (ENVO:00000447); feature: surface water layer (ENVO:00002042); material: "saline water (ENVO:00002010), including plankton (ENVO:xxxxxxxx)" | depth 5 m
TTCAGAGTTTACTTTAGCTTCATTAATCATAGCCAGCATATTTTTAGGCTCTGACAGATGCCTTTCCATAGACGTTATTTCTAAGTCTGGTCTGCCTTTGTCAAAAGTAATATCGGAATGGTTCCAAGGCATAGCTAAACTACCTACTTGAGTTGTACTGGCTATGTCTTGAGCCTGTACCATCATACCAGCCAGAGATGCGTAGGTCTGTTGGTCTTTATCCAAATCAAAAAAAGTGGCAGCTTTAGCGGGGTCTAATGTTCCCGCTTCAATTGCCTCAAACACACGTTTACCTAACGAGTCCAGACGTTCTTTTTCATCTGCTGCTTTTTGTGCCCTTTCCTCTGCTTTAGCCGCTTGAAAATCGTTCGCACCTTGAACTAAACCTTTAACGAATGCAAATCCTATTCCCATTTTAAGACTCCCGCGCTGTTAGAAACCCGCGCTCCTGTTCTGGTTCTGGTGGCTGCGTTCCCGCTCTGTACGCAGCATTTAGATTTTCTTGAACAAATTCGAACATGCGAGGATTATTTGCTTTCATCATACGGAAGAATGTCTCATCATCCATCTCACCTTCGGTTTCGGCATCGTCATTTTCAAACATCCGATACGGAATATTTTCTTCTTCTGCCATATCGCCAATGATGATTGCTAAGGCTGGCTTTATAAGCATACCTACATCTGGGGTGAACAAACCCTCTTGAAATCCGGCAAATATTATGCCCTCAACAAGCACCTCAACGGATACACCAACCATTAGCAGCTTTATCATTTCCTGCTGGGTTTTTGGCTGTTCAATGCTTTTAACAGCGTTTTCTAAGGCAATCTCAGGGTCTGCATCCCGTGGGGGTCTTCCCCAAGGCCATTGCGAATTGTCCTGTGTTAAGGAGAATCCCGGAGGAGCTACTGCGAACCTGTCGCCTACATTCTGTGGGGGCTGCGCCATTTCCTATCCTATGTTGTTGTTGTTGCTGTAGTTACTTCTTTGCGAACCGTTGCTGCAGGTGCTGCGGCGACACGAGCAACATTAGTTGTTCCCAAACCTTGTGTACGGCGACCCTGACGTAAGGTTGGATTGACTGCACTACCACCCACCATTCTTTGAAGGGGAGTGCTGCCAGTGGGTCGTGCACGAGCACTGGATAATGCTTGCTGCAGTCGTGCGTTATTTACACCTGTGGAATTAGCCATGCTAGCTAAAGCCGCTACACTAACAGTTGATGCTGTTCGTGAAATTTCAGGAGTTCTGAATGCAGCTTTTTGTATCTGAGGTATATCTTGTCTATCACCCATTGTTAAAAAAGAGCCTGCCGCATCTTTTACAAAATCGCTACCTAGAATATTTTTTCCAAATTCATAAACATTTCCTAATCCCAAACCTCCGACATACTCTCCTGTAAATATGTCTTCTCCACCTTCTTCTGTGTACTGTGCTGTACCCAAAACAAATTCGGTTGCCGTTTTCGCATAATCTGTAACTGTACTCCAAAAACTCATTTACCCATTCCTTAAAATTTTAATTTATTAGCGGCCCACGTCATAACCCAATTACCAACCCCTGTGACTATCTCGTCCTTCTGCTCTTGGTCATACATGTCCTTGCTGTTCGCGTATTGCATTGCAATGGTTCCAATATCGTGTTGACGCTGTAGGGCGTTCTCACTTTTCTGGAAGTTCCAAGATGCGTTGTCGCGATATGATTGCCAAAGACTGTTTAGAGCATTCGTGGTCATACCGTAGGCATTCTGCACATTAATACGATTTGTTTCGTTCTGAAGGGCTGTGTTCGCAGTATTAATCTCTCTACGCCATACCGCATTTGACTGGTCAACCGCAAACTTCATATTTGCATTGAATTTATCGCGACTATCTCTTACGTTTACATCAAACTGCGTCATTGCGTTTTGTTCAGAAACATTAAACTGTTCCATAGCTGAAAGACGGTTCGCGTTTGCTGTGTCTACTTGTGCACCTAGTTCCGCAAAGAACTCTTCAACCTGCAGGTCATTCTTTGCATTAAACTGTTGCCGCGCATTTTCTTCAGAAGCGTCTTTGAACAGTCCTTGAACAAGACTCTGATATGTAAGTGTATCACTTTTCTGCTTATTGTCAAGGTTTTTTAAGTCCACAGATAAAAATGATTGTGCATTTGTAACAGCAGCCTGCATCCGTGCGTTGAGGTTTGCCTTGTCCATCGCTGCGAACGTTGTTGCGTTAGCCAAAGCTGTCTGCTGCTGGTTGTTCAAGTTTTGCAACTGAATAGCTGCATACTTGTTCGCATCCTGTTGTGCAATCTGAACCCCAGACTCCATAAGAGCCTGTGTTATAGCAGCGGATGCCATCGAACTGGCTCCCAAACCACGAGCCTGCATGATGGCGTTTACTTTGCGAACCGCTGGGGCAGCAAAGGCAGGCATAGGTCCACCAGCCTGCAGGGAAGACATTATCTGTCCAAGCTGATACTGTGTGGTAGCTTGGGGGTCTAACTGTTGTGTAGCGGCAGTGGCTAGGGCACCTGCTGATGGCCCTGCTTGAACACCTGTCATGTCTACATAGTTCGCGGCTGGGGTTAGCTGTGCAGCCTGTGCTCCACCTAGCTGTTGTAAATCTGTGGTTACGTCCTCTACGGCTGCAACTTGACCAACGGGTGTAGTCGGTGCGGTGGGTGCTGTTGTTGTTATGCCTGCTGTGGGAGCCTGCGCGGTAGTTATTGTGGGGGCGGTGCCTACTTGCCCAAGACCAGTTCCCAGAATTTCAGTCGGCTGTTCTGTAACTAACGTAGGCGTAACCTGCGGAGGCTGCGTTGTCGGCTGTCCCTGCGCTATATTCTCCATTTCTGCTTGAATGTTTAATGCCATCGCCTAGTCCTTTTGTAAAGCCCTTTAGAAAATTTCATAATTATATCTCATCAGGCCAGTCATTAATTTTAGCAATCGTCTTTAATGTACCGTCTGAATTACGTTCGTCATCAAATAAAGCCATAAACGCTGTCAAGTTTGCCGCACCATTCAAGGCTGTTTCTATCTCGCCGCATTTAGTGCGAACAGCATCCCTATATGTGGTCACTGAACTAGGTACGGCTGTAGACTTTTCAGCTTTGCGAGTAACATACCAATCATGCACTGCAAGTTTTTCGTTTGCCGTGCGCTTTGTATGTGCAACCCAAACAGTCTTAAGTCCGGGTGTTACAATTTGATTACCGTCTAGTCCATTTATAGGATTACCGTCTGAATCTACTTCGTTTACGTCAGTTAAACTTTTGGGAATTAATGTACCATCGCTTTGCCTGCCACTGTAAAACCTATTGTCAAAAGCTGCTTCGCTTGCGGCTGGGTTTTCCCAAGTTATACCAATAGCTTTCTTTTCGTCAGCACTATACCGCATCCAAACTTTTGGATACTGTGTACCGTCTGTGCCAGTAAACTCACGGCCTTCTTTAAGTGTTGCTCCGTTATATTTCCACGGCATTTTATATTCTCCTATCGGGCATTGCTGAACTTAAATGGGGCTTCGGCAAAGGCGAGGTATATGTAAGTGCTACCATTAGCGTTCATATTATCAAAACTAGTCTTCATCTTAAATCCGTTGCTAACAAAATCCATATGAGGTGGGCCGCTTGTATTTTCAGCATCACTATTATCGACCTCTAGTCGAACATCTATTTCGTTGAAGGTAGACCGTTTGTTGTCAAACATATGCCAACCCCCACTGCCACTTGAACGCTTTACTATAAGCCAAGCTGGCCTAAATCCTGTGTAGACAAACGTACCATCTGCATTACCATTCCCTATATATGTTCCAACCTTTGAGTAGCCCTCCACTGAATGAAAACTATACATGATAAAATCATCACCGCTTTCATTTGTTAAAACAGTTCCATCAATACCAATAGTATTTGTTGTGGCATCTCCACTTGTAGGAACCATTTGGGCTACGCCAGCAAACGCATCCGTTGTAAAATACCCATAGTCATCGCCAAGAGGCGTATGAGAAATTTGCCACTGATTGTTGCTACTGTTTGAGTCTCTGTCTTTAATAATTATAAATTCTGGCGCACTGGATAAACCATGCTTTATTGTTTGACTTGCAGACCCATTTCCAGTGTAACTGATTATAGATATTCCAGAAGTTGTGTTTATAGATGCTCCTGTTGGAGTGACATTGCCGCCACTAAGACTTGCATCGGATGCAGAACCGTACCCCGTTCCATCAACATTAAAAGTGTTGGAATTACCACCACCTTTCCAAGTCCAAGCCACAAAGTTCTTGGTATTTGTTGCCAAATCTGATGACACAAGCCTTAAAGAACTACTACTTGTAACAATATTATGACTAGATGGCGCACCACCGTTATAACCTTCAGTTCCGGTAGTGTTACTACTTAGAGATTTTGACGCACCAAACCCACGCACTGAGTCTTGCAAGTAATGATTAGTAGAACTATCAGTCCTATTTTTTAACCAAACCCAATCCGCAGCAAAAGTATTTGTAGCCGTTACATCGTTGTCAGCATCACCAGTGTATAACACAGTATTAAAATGGTCATCGGCTTGAGTGCTTTGTCCGGGGCCGATTGTTGGGTCGCTTAAATTGCTGGCACAGAGAGCAAGATAATCTGTCGGCGGCGCATACTCAAAGGTGCCAATACCTTCGCCATCCGCACTTGCACTGGCTACGTTTACGCTGTCTTGCCCAAAATTTACGAATATAGACGATACGCTTGTGTTTGAACCAATAACAAAAAATACATCTTCGGTTGTTCCGTTGGTAATCGTGCCTATTTCGTGATTTCCACCAGCAGGGTCGCCAGTGGTTCCGCTGTTATTTGTACTAGGTGACTTAAAATATGTGCCATTACGACTAAACCAAACCTTGCCTGTTGCCCCATCACACATACAGCCAAGAATGTCACCAGCCGATAACTTAGCAACGCCCAGCCCACCAAGTCCAGCACTTGAACCATAATCAGTTTCCGAACCGTTTACATAAACTGAACGATTGTAAACTGTGATAGCGTTAGAGCCGCCAACACTTGTACTTGATGGGCCACTTTCTAAGCCAGATTGTGAAGCAAACCCAGCAAACCAGTTGTCACTAGTTCCATCGGTACACTCGACTTCAATGTAAATCTTTTTGTCCTTCGGTATGGAAAATGTTGATACTGCACCATACCCGTCTGCCGCATTTACAAAACCAGCACCATCTACTTTTAAGTTACCTTCCGACAAAGTAGCCTGTGATGAAGAGTGATATATTGAATTCATCGTAGAAAAGTTATTAGTCGGGCTATCTGGCACGACATCGGTTGCGGCTAGGTTGCTGGCAGTCCAGTCATTTGTGTTTGCGCTTTCATCATCACCTATTGCGCTAGAGTCATCAAACGGCAGGAAAAACCCATTAGTCCCATGACTACCACTGTATGATTTCGGTATCCACACTCCGTCTTTTGTCTCGCCAAAACTTGTAGGAGTTAAAGCAGTGCCGTCAATAAAATTGACCTGTGCCATATAACCGTCAAAATAGTGTGCGCTTTGACCGCCTATTCCGTGTTCAACAGTATTGTTAATAATGCCGTCACCAGAAGGATACGCTCCAGATACAGTTTGTTGTGTACCATTCACATAAAGTTTATATCTGTCAGAAGAAGTGCTTTCTGTAGTATCATGGGCTGCCACAATATTAAGCCAAGCTGAAACATCTCTGAAAACGGCAGCACTAGTGTTTGTCCCAAAAGCACCCTCAAATATTATTGTATCGTCAGTGTTAAATCTTAAATTATAATCTCCGGCAGTAGAGCAGAATAATTGTTGAATGGTGCCTAAGCCAGACCTTTTTACCCACGCACTCCAAGTCCAAGTTGCTCTATTACCAGCAGAAGAAGGTGTGCGAGTTAACTTTGCACTATCACCACGATTAAAACGCAAAGACTGGTCAATAGTGTGACTATAAAACGAACCTAACGCACCGCCGGGCGCACCAGAGCCACCTAACCCGCCATGATTACCTTTAATTACACTCATTAAGTCAAAGCCCCTGATGCGGATACGGCTATTGTATTAGCTGTGCCGCTGTCTGCGCTACAGAAGTAAGCGAGATGGTAAGTTCCAGCCGTAGACAAAGCGGTTAAAGTTGTGGCATTGATTGCTATATCAGCATGAGCAGAAACCGTGTGACCACCACTATTTATGAGTATTATATTTCCTGACTGTCCTTCATCACCATTTGTAAATGTTAATGTAAAGTTACCACTAGGAGTACATTTAAAATCGTTACTTACAGATAAATCAAAACTACCGTCATTGTCTGTAGTCATGGTGCCAACTGCTCTACCTGCCACTGTGATGTCATCACCTACAGCTACATCACCTGTGATTGTTGCGCTGTCAATATAAGCATCTTTAAATCTTGCACCTGTTGTACCTAAGTCTACATCGCTATCTGTCTGGGGTCCAAATACACCGTCCGATACAAATACCTGTTCAGCGTTGGCTGCATAGAAATGTATTTCGTCTGCAGTCTCAAAGTCAATCTTGGTTTCATTGTCTTCACCAATTTTAACATCTGTTGCAAGGATAGATGTGATAGCTGTTTGTGCAGCAGCCATTCTAGCAGCGGCTAATGTTCCTGAACCAATGTTACTCGCATTAGTTGTATCCGTCGTTGCAGAGGCAGCTAATCCAAGAGACGAACGTACAGTAGCACCCGTTTCAAGCACAAAGTTTGAGCCGTTGCCAACAATAAAACCACCGTCTGTAACAGCAAGACCAGCTACATCTTGCAGTTGTGCATCAAGACGTGCATTGGCGACCGTACCAGAAAGCTGACTGGCATCAATAGTTTTATTGGTTAGAGTTTGAGTGGCTGTTGTACCGACAATTTCTTGGTCCCCACCCGGTGGAAGAGTTAGTACGTTTGTAACTGATGCAGAGTGGGGTTGAGATTTAACTGTCTGACCATGACTGTTGCTTTCACAATTAAAAACAACTGTGCCCGGATTAGTGTTACCCTTAACTACAACTTTACCCGTGCCATTAGGGGCAAGGTCAATATCTGCATTGGATGTGGTAACAATGTCGTTACCATTCATATCGAGATTGCCACCAAGCTGCGGAGTCGAATCTTCAGCCACGTTGGATATCGCTCCTGATGTTGCAAGCCCTGCAACTATAGCACTTCGTTGAATCTTTTTAAGACCACCGCCGGATGTGTCTACGGCAAGAAATACATCATCATTTGCTACAGTTGATATCTCTGATAAATCACCAACAGCCTTTTCTTCAAAGCTGGTGCCATCTGCAATCAGCAACTTGCTGGCTGTGTTGTCTGGCATACGTAACTGACCGCCAAGAGTTACGTTACCCGTAAGGGTAGATGCACCCGAAACATCAATAGCACCATTTACATCTATGGTGGTAGCATTAATCTCTATCTCTGTATCAGATACAAGGTCAAGCACACCATCGGCTGATTGATGAATATATGTTCCACTATCACCAAACTGTAACTGTCGGGTAGAGTTAAGTAACAAACCTGTATCGGCTACATGTGTGAGTGTGGTATCTGTATCTGCCCCAAAACCAAGAACAGCGGCATCAGACTTTAACGTAAAGTCATCCCCCACTGTTGCATCTGCAGACATCTCAACAAGAGGTGCAGTAATCTCAACTTCTGTATCGGCATCAATATCAAGCTGTCCATCGGTGGACGAACTTATGGACAATGCCGTGTCACGAAACAAAATCTTTTCTGTAGTGGTCATCAGTATTTCATCTGAGAACTGGAAGTAATCTTCATCTTCCATCCACGTGATAACACCATCGTTGCTATTTGCATCGAATGTTACAGATATATCAGTGTCTGCTCCAGTTCCAAATGTAACCGTGTTTGTAGCCAACGTTGTAATTGGTCCACCCTCACCTGTCGTACCATCGTGGGTATGTCCTGTGTTTGCTGCAAACGCCGCAAGCAGTTGGTCAAATTCATCGTTGGTATCGGCAGCACTGATTGTATCACCGTCAGTGTATGTGGACTGCCGTGTATAATTTGCGCCCATTTACCTTCTCGCTCCCACTTGAAATTCTAATTGAAACCCTTTTAGAGTGTACGGGGCTGTGGCGGCTGCCCCATCTTCTACCCGCAAAGCAACTGCAAACCCTGAACCCTCCACTGCTTTTCTAACAATGGGTTGCGAAGGCCCCCCGTACACAGCACTCCCGTAAACTGATGTGCCATAAATACCTGCAACATTCGTACTATCTAAAGGATATGCAGCAGGTCTTGTTGATGTGTTTGATTCATAATCATATCGTACAAATAAATCAGCGTCGATGGTTGATTCCGGTGCGTAGTTAATATTAACTCTTTGCATATGTTTGCGAACGCCGGGGTCCCCCATATTTAAGTCGGGACTTCTGTACTTTGCGTTTATAAGGGTGCCATCAAACGTGTTGCCCTTTTCTTGCCTATAAACAAACCCGTCAAAACCGCCGTGTAAAACAACAACGTCACCATCTTCAATCACAGTGTCTGCACAGGAGGGGCGTATGCCTTTCATCGTAGAAAACTCGAACGCCTGTCCTTTCATCACTGCAATCACGCCTATAGTCGCACTAGCTATGCCTGTAGCTTTTGAAAAGAATATTCTGTATTGCGTCTTGTCCGGTATAACCAAAGAAACAAACGCATCAGCATCGTCAAGGTTTTCCCTAAACAACTGCTGCACGTTGGTGCTTATTGTTCCCAACTCAACGTCACCAATACGAGCCGTACCAGCAACAGTACGAAGTCCGTCTGGACCTAAAAATACCAAGTCACCTGCAAATTCAAGAATACTAAACCCATTTATGCAACCAATGTTTCTAGTAACAGGTACAATAGCAAAGTCACTCAGGCTACTACCACCTAACTTAAATATCCTGTTTTCACAGAAGATAAACAAGTTGTCACGGAAGACTTTCAAGCCGACAATGGTATCATCTACTTTAATGCTTCCAGCACCATCACTAGCATTAAAACCATCCTCGTCGAACGGCTCACTAAACACAACTTCTTGTGGTGTGCCTGACATGCCGGAATAAAACATGTGATTCTTAAAGGCAACTACATGTTTTGCCCCTGATACAGAACTCTCACTTACATCGCTGGCCGTCAATGAGGCGTTAAATATTGTGGGGGCGTTAGTTTGGTCAACAACAATTATTTTATCGTTACCATCAAAGTTGTATTTCTCAAAGTTGTATCGTGCAGCGTTGGTTCTTCCTGTATCTCTAGTTGTCCATGTTTCTGAAACCACATCTGTAACTGCATGATTGGCTGCTGTTGTACCCCCGGTTGCTCGTGTAACTCCTGTAAATGCACCTGCAGATTTACCAGTGTATGTGAATATTTCTGAATTTATTTGGATTGTGCCACTAGCACTAAACCCTGCTGTGCTGTCAACTGTGATAGTTCCTGCTCCCGTCATGGCTGTAGTAGAAACTATTTTTATTGATAACTCTGTCGATGCAGAGCTAAATATTTTATCCCCCCTAGCAGCCAACACAAAATTACTAAACTTGGTTGATAGAAGCACGGCTTCTGATGAAACGTTTGTTTCAGGCACAATTTGATTTACAAGAGGTCTAAACCCCAGTAGGCGTTTATATCCACCACCAACATCTGGCTCAAAGTTTTCCAACTCAAGTGCCTGACCGGGTTGCATGATAAAGGTGGACCTGTTTAATACAAGACCCCCCTCACAGTTGAATGATAGTGGGGATACACCCTGAAGTTCTAAATCGGGCATACTATACTGCTCTCATATAATCTTTTCTGTTTAGTAGCTCGACCCGCATACGCTTCAAGCTATCCTCGTATTCTTTTAGTGCAAACTGTGCTGTCTGCGTATCGGAACGAAACATGTACGTGTAGTATTTTGCTCGTGATACTATCACAGGTTCGAACCGTGTGGGTATAATGCTTGTGTCTGTAGATGCAGACAAAGCGGTGTTTGTTACATAGTAGTCAAACTCAAGAGTTCTGTTGCTTGTGTCTGGTATAGGGGTGAGTCCAATCTCATCATTGTATGTCGTGTACACATATTGAGGGTCGCCAAACTTATCAACATCAGCTTTGGAATCTCGTTCTCTAAATCTTTCTGTGTATTCTTCGTAAGAAAGATATTTTAAGGGCACAGGATTAAGGTTTTCACTAAGGGTTACAAGCTTTACAAATGCAGCACTTCCTGCAGCCTCTGTAAAACTAACAAAATGTGTCGTTGCCGTTGCTGTAAAAGTTGTTTCTGTAAGTAAAACTTCGTTAGCATTGGTTACAGTGAGGGTACTAGATTTTGTTTGTGCCCCACCCGCACTCGTTCCAATTTCAAGTGTAAGAGTAGCCCCGCTTGTTTGTGTTAAAACTGTATAGGAACGACCTACTATTAAGTCTGATATTTCTTGAGTAGCTTCAGCACTCGTAAGCAAAAGTGTGTTACCAAATTTTGTGCTTGCAGCGGGTGTGCCACCGACTGTTGTCCACCCTGCTATACTTGAAGTTCCGTCTACTTCATATATGCCATTAGTAATATAGTCCTTTGGCTGTAAGAACATATTGTCGTAATCTACATACTTTAACGTAGTTGATATTGAAGCGTGACTGTAAAGGGCTTTACCCGCAATCACGTCTACAGAACCCTTTGTATGAGTAAAAGGCCAGTTCAAATCAGAGTTTATAATATCTGCTATCGCGCGATTGATGTAATCTTTTACGGTAGTTTGAACGCCACGAGAAGAAGCGAACGTAGCAGAAGTCAACTCAACTTCGTTCATGTCACGAAGGACTTCATTTACAAGTTGCAGATATGTACTAGCCATTTACTTTACTGCCTTTTAGTTTATATCGTTTCATGCCGCCGGGTAAGTTTGCAACCTTAACCAAGTCGTCTTTTTTATATAATGTATTTTTTGGTTGATGCCGTATTATTTGTTTAAATCTAATACTGCTCTGTGTTTTTTCCAAAACCAATTTCCAATAGCACTAAAGGGCTTGCCGCAATACAGCAAACCCCAGCCAATGTACTTAATCAAACAACGTTTCATACCTGTCATCTTCAAAGTTTTCCAAGGCTTCCAATTTACCATTTGCTTCGTCCCAATCTTTAAGAGCCTTGTCAATTTCTGCAAGCAAGTCAGGATGCTCTCCAATTGCCGCCGGATGAAAGAAGTAATTTTTAATAACATATTCCGCACTTTTCTTTTGCCCTTCGTATCTATGTTTTAGAGCGTCTACTGCAAGTTGTTTCATAGTTTCTCCCCCTGAAAGTATTATAATCTAAAAACTTTGTTTAGTCAAGTTATTTTGGGAGAAACACAAGGAATGCAAAGAATAAACCTATTGCTATTGCTATAACTAAGCTAACCAAAGCAGACTGTTTCAAACCTTCCATGAACTCTTCATGTTCGCGTCTTGCTTGAATCCTTGCCGCTCTCTCTGCTTCTTTTGCTTCTTTTATGCGACGTGCACGTTCGTCAACTATGGATTGCCACGTGCCGGGACCGAATCTCATGTCAATCATGGTTCGCATTTCTTGAACTTGTTCTTGTGCAAGTCGTGCATCTATGATTTCTTGTGCAACAGATTTGATACCAAACTGGTCACCTACACCGACACCAGACTTCTTGGCCCTCTGTTGTTGTACTTGTTTTTCACCAGTTAAGAGATTGTCAATGTGCCCTGCAATTTCACCAACATCTTTTGCTGTTCCTATTGCAGATTTTATCCCGTCTACGGCACTCTTTACTAAAGCAATACCCGCAAGGGTTTCTGCAATCATTCGTTGTCCTCGTTTGTTGGTTAGGTTGAAACAGGGTCATTACGTTTTTCAGCTAATCTTTTTTTCCTCAACATACTTCTAGCATCTCTTGTAGAGGGAAACCCCGGCGTCATTCTTATTACTCTGCCTTTAGCAATTCTTCCACGATTGTCCATTCTTTGTTTTTGAATACGGGTGTTCATGGAATTAGCACCATCATCCCCTTTTAGTTCTTCACTAGGAGCAGCTTTACGTGGCGTATCAGAATAATTTTTTCCGTTTGGTTCTACCGTTATAGGCATTATTTTATCCTTATTTGTTTAATTGACAAATTCTATTATTTCTCCATCCTTTATTTTTACCTTTAACTCTTTACACGACCACTTTTGGTCAAAGTTATTGGTTGGACCCACGTTACGTTTTATTTTACGGCGTACAGACAAACACTCAGACAGAGATTGATAAGGCGTGTATTCTACCCGTTCTCCAGCCATAACCAGTAATAATACAAAGGTAGCTTCAATCATCGCCGTTCCGCAGCTTCTCTATATTTTCTTCTAGGCTCGTAATGCGCTTTTCATAAAACTCCAGCGTTAGTTTCTGCTGCTGGTCGTATGGAGCTTTACCACCTTCTATGTCTGTCTGCAGTTTTTCTAGTTCACTAGCCAAATGTTCAATAAGCATAAATTGCTCACTGTCCGCTGGTAAACTGCCCATCTCGCCACGAGGCCACTTTATACGAAACTCTGTATTCTGTGCTAAATCAGATTCCATCATGGTGATGTTAGTTTCTATCTGATTTAGTCTTTCTATAATACCGAAGTATGCCCAAGTTGCTATAGAAGCAGCAGCAACCATGCCTATTATGTTACGTAGTGGTAACGCAACTTCCGTATTTTCATTAACTCTCGTTGGCATTTTAAGCCGCTATTTTTGGATTGCTTGCATCTACCTGCATCCACTCAGACCACTCGTTGTAGTAGTGACGCATACCTACTTCATCGTGGATTGTACTGTTTTCGTGTCGTCCGTGTAAAATGTTTCGCGGTTCGGTACCCTCTCGCATTGTTGTACCTTGGCCTGTGACACCAATCAGGTCTTCGTGCAGGTTGCGACCGAACGGACCCCATATGGAGTTATGATGCTTGATACGAGTCTGTCTTTCTTCTTCTGTGTCCCTACGCAAACCGTAACCACGGAACTCAATCAATACTTTGTTTGGTCCTAGTGGTGTTACACTGTCACTGCGATAGGCACTGCCACGTAGGTTAAAGTTGTAACCGGGGAATAAGTCAACCATGTACCACTGGTTGGGCGGCAGATTGGGAAAAGATAACTCCCCCCTATCTTCAAATCCGTCATACTCTTCATAGTTAACAGTGAAGCTGCTGACGTTAACATGACCATTATCAAAAGGAATATTCTTTCTAGCGAAATACTCATCATTAAATCCTGAAACACGATTAAAGTAGTGCATAAAGTCGTGATAGAACTCTGAATTAGTATCGTGCCATAATTTGTAGTTTGTGTCTATGACAGCTTTGTGATAGTGAAATACTTCCAGTTCTTCTGCGTCAATGGCATCTGCAATGCAATCAAATGCGCCGCACGTCCACTCTTCTACACTCTGCGTTGGATTAGGGTCTAGTGTTACCCAGACCATACCGCCATGTTTTACTTCACAATGTAAGGGTTTTTCTACGGTAGCAAAATCATAGGTAATAGTTCCAGCAGGTTTACGATGGTCAATATCGTTAGTATTATAATAAGCTTGAACATGTTCACCATCAATGTTGATTGCAATAACTCTTTTGTCTGCAATGCGTGTTGTTCTAAAGTCTCCCTTGTTTCGCATCTCACTGATGTGACACATAGGCACCCAAACTTTAGAAAAGATATTCTCTAACTCTTGCACGTACAGACCGTAATCAGAATAAATTAAAGAGTTAACATGTTCAACTTTAGGTTTCTTAATCCAGTCTTTATGATTGCGTGGTGGCATTAGCGTCTAATACTTTCTGTTTCAACACAAAAACAAACATCATTAGGGTTTTTGAACCCGTTCTCAGTTATTGCTACATGGCAACTTGACATCCACTCGTGTTCTTGAACAACCTCTGCTTCCATGTCCCACCTATCAGGCGAATCACCAAGCACTATGCAAAACAGTAGTATTTTTGATGATAAAGCCATCTAATCTGATTTGCCTGTAATTAATTTCATGCCTGCTTTGGCAAAGTCAGACGCATACTCCGCTATACTTTTTTCACTGCTAGGGGAAGCTTTACGACCCTTAGAACCCCCAAAATTTATTTGTGATGCCAGACTCTCAGCTTTTCCCAAATATGTTTTTGCTGAACCTGTTACTTTACCATCTACGCATCTAGCATCATCACTAACTCGATACCTCTTACCACCACAAACCATTTCCTTTGACATTTAAAATTCCCCTGCTTTCATAGCATCTGAAAGTATACTCGCTCGTCGGCCCACCTGACGTGCCCAACGCGAATCCATCATCTCAAGACTTGCAGATTCAAACTTTTGTTCTTTTATTGCAGCCCACATTTTCTTAAATTTACAGAGGCGGGGAACTCCCATGTTGAAGGCCATGTCCATAACTATAAGTTGACGAACCGCATCTAATTCTTCTACGCACGGGTGGACTTTACAAAGTTCGTTTTCTACAATTTTAATGTCATTCATGGCGAGGTATCTTGCATCAGCCTCTGTTATACCATGCTCATATATCACATCTATACTGGGTATATCCATATAGTCTAATTCTTCTTTACTAATACCTCTGTCTTTTAAGTTACGACCTATACCTATAGTGTCTATGCCAAGGGTATCTTGGTATACCGTTAGAACCATGCCTTCATGTTCAATAAGTTTATCTAAAAAATGCGAGGTATTGTACTTCATATTTCCATAGCCCCTATAATTCCGCACTTGTATTCGACAGATGCCCAAGAGCCATCTTTTGGAATGTCCTCATATATTTGTTTGTATCGTAGACATTCGTTTTCTTTATCGAACCACTGTACCGTTTGATTAAAACATTTACCATCAGCGGTGCATATAGTCAACACTAATGACCAGATGATTACGTTCATTGTTTCTTTGCTCTGTTTTCTTGCCCCATCCAGATACCAAATATACCAGTCATCACGCCCATGATAACTGAGACGAACGCACTCTGTTGCATGGTAGGGTCCTCAAGGTTCATAAACCATTCGGCACATCGCCAAGACATTGCTATACTCGCAATCATAGTGAGACGAGCAATAGCATTGTACTCAATTATGGCTTTTAACCACTGTCTCATTTCTTACTGAAGAGCTTTGTAGCTGACCGGACCCCAAAACTTGCAGCAACAATAACGCCCAAGCTGTACTGGTACCACTCAGGCATTTGTTCCAATTGTTGAAATCCACGCGATACAATATCTTCCATCCCCGGAATGAAGGCTAAAATTAGAGGTATGCTGAATAAAATTACAAGCCACTCGTCTTTCCAACTGGACGCTGAAGCATCAGCCATCTTCAAATCCCAGTCTATTTCGCCCGTAGCTTTTTTCTGCATAACGACAGCCTCTGCTTCTGCTTTGGCTACCCGTGTCTTT
>CESK01005613.1_pt1 | contig 15295 bp, 7 predicted proteins | sample 531091 | NCBI WGS metagenome assembly CESK01 (sample SAMEA2621271, study PRJEB7988) | marine metagenome | biome: marine biome (ENVO:00000447); feature: surface water layer (ENVO:00002042); material: "saline water (ENVO:00002010), including plankton (ENVO:xxxxxxxx)" | depth 5 m
GTTTCAGATACAGCTCATGGGGCTGTTGTAGGTGATTTTGTTACTTACTCAGGTGCGGTGAGTTTGGGGGGTAACATAACAGCGGCTGTGCTTAATATTGAGTATGAAATAGTCAGTGTGGTTAACGATGATTCCTACACCATAACTGCTGCGGTAAGTGCCAGTGCGGGAGATACAGGCAACGGTGGGGCTTCTACAGTAGGTGCATACCAACTAAACACAGGGTCAGCTACAGGTGTACCGTTCACTGGTTGGGGCGCAGGAACATGGGGACAAGGTACTTGGGGTAATGGTGGTATAACTACTTCTCCGATCAGGCTTTGGAGTCAATCAAATTACGGGGAAGATTTAGTATTTGCTTATCGTGGTGGGCCATTATGCTATTGGGCGGCAAACACAGGTGTGTCCGTACGAGGCAAAGTAATTAACACTACCAATTATCCTTCGTCTACCGATGTGCCTTCTATCACTAATTTTGTAACAATTTCAGATATTTACCGCTTTGTATTTTGTTTTGGTGCTAACACTTTGGGTACAGCAGTCCAAGACCCTATGCTTATTCGGTGGTCAGATCAAGAAGATGTGTTTAACTGGACTCCTTCAGCTACTAATTTTGCTGGGAGCCAACGTCTTTCTCGCGGCACAGAGATTATAACTGCAAGGCAAGCAAGACAAGAGGTGTTAGTTTGGACAGATGCCGCTTTGTACTCTATGCAATATGAAGGTGGAGATGCCGTGTGGAGTGTTCAGTTACTCGGAGATAATATTTCTATTGCAAGCCAAAATGCTACTGCGTATGCAGGAAGTACGGCCTATTGGATGGGTAAAGATAAGTTTTACAGGTATGACGGTACGGTGATGACATTACCCTGTAATGTTAAACGTTATGTTTTTAATGACATAAATACTGAGCAGTTTAATCAAGTAGCAGCCGGGACTAATGAAGGATTTAATGAAGTATGGTGGTTTTATCCGTCTGCTGGAGAAACTACGAATGACCGTTATGTGGTGTATAACTACCAAGAAAATGTGTGGTATTACGGCACGTTAGCTAGAACCGCATGGTTAGACTCAGGATTGCGAGACAGACCTATAGCAGCTACTTATAGTAATAATTTGGTAGAGCACGAAAAGGGCAATGATGACAAACAAACAAGTGTGACGGCTGCTATTACTGCTTCTATTACTTCTTCTGAGTTTGATTTGGATGATGGGCATAGTTTTGTGTTTATAAGCCGAATGCTGCCTGATGTGACTTTTGACGGCTCCAGTGCAGTAAGCCCAGCGGCTACGATGACTATTTCACCTATGTCTAATTCGGGGTCTGGGTATAACAATCCATTGTCTGAAGGGGGTGATGCAGCAGGTACGGTAACACGGTCAGCAACAGTGCCAATAGAGCAGTTTACAGGTCAAGTGTATTTACGTTTACGTGGGAGGCAAGTAGCTTTTAAAATGGAGTCTACAGCAGAGGGAGTGGCATGGCAGTTAGGTTCTCCACGATTAGATATGCGGCCTGATGGTAGACGGTAATGCCTACGTCAACAGATAGCACGAGCCGAGTAGTTGCGCCAGCTTTACCCACTGGCCCAGAAACATACAGTAAAGGGTATATAGATCGTCTTAATAATATATTACGTCTATATTTCAATCAGTTAGACAACGCATTGAGGAACGCTGTGGCAAATACAGTCCCCTATAATTTAAGAGTTGCCCAAGGCCAAGTGTCAGGGGCTACTGCCTTGTATCAATTTGGTTTTAATGCTGATGTAGATATTACTGAAGAAACCGTGTGGTCAGAGGGGGGTAATATTACCTACCCCGGTGCAGCAGGAGAGGTGTATATCTCTAGCAGTGACACTAATGATGTAGCCACCACAGGTACTGGAGTGCGTACTATTAAGGTACAGGGTCTGGATGCTAATTACTTGCAGATTGAAGAAGACATTGCAATGAACGGTCAAACGCAGGTAATCACCACTAAAGAATATCTAAGGATATTAAAAGCTTACGTACTTACTGCTGGATCAAATGGGGGAAGTGCAGGGACAGTTTATGTTGGCACAACAGGGGCTACAGCGGGTGTACCCCCTACGGTGTATGCTAGTTTTGGTGACTCCAACCAGACGCAAATGGCTGTCTACACCGTACCAGCAAGTAAGACCCTGTACATAGACGAGATAGCGTTTACCGCAGCCATAGCTTCAGCTACTAATTCTGCAACTGTTAAGCTCAAAACACGAGAGAACGCTACTAACGCATTTAGAACACGGTTTATTCAAGTGTTGGAAAGCAATACTACAGTAGCACCGTTTGCATATCCTTTAGCTATACCAGCAAAAACAGACATTGAGTGTCGCGCCATAGCGACTACAAACAACAACCAGATAAGCGCCTCGTTTGAAGGCGTGTTAATAGACGGGTAGATAATGGGTACTTGGACAACACCTAACAATAGAAGTTCTATATCATTTGGTGGTTTCACTTTTAATATTGGTGATGCAAGGAACGCAGGTTATAACCCGTTCCAACCTCAGAATATTCCTTTTGGGGTACTCAGAGGTTTGGCAAGAATGAACCAAATGAGAAACCCTTTCGGTTCTGGGAACCCCCTTGCCATAGGTACACCCGGTGAAGACACTTACATTGACAACTCCTTTGCCCAAGCATCCGATCAAACCAGAGCTTCTTGCGCTGCTATGGGGCAAGGCTTTGATTCTGTATTACAAGTTTGTATACCTAAAACATCAAGTGACGGTATTGGTGGGGCAGTAGGTCAAGCAGCAGAAAAGGCAGAAGACATTCTTACTACAGTGGTTGGCGGCATAAGTAGTGTCACTGGAATAGATGGTTTAATTGATAAAGCAGGAGAAGGTATAGCTGAGGTAGTAGGAGGAATTGTAGGGACATTAGTTCCGGGTTTTGATGCAGATGTAGTTATAAACCCCACTGGAGGGGTAAGTGCTACTGTTACAGCTCCTAATACCAAGAAAAACCCTAACACTACTCAAAGTGGAGTTACCGTAGGCTCAACTTCAAATACACAAGGAGGAACTACCACTGTCTCTGTAGATGCAGGAGATATAGGGAATTTAGTTTTGGGCGGGGGAAGAATTGCAGATGCAGTAGATATTATTACAGGCGAAGGAACGGAAGGTGGCTACACACAAAGTGATTTAATCCTTCAAGCCGCGTGTGTTGCACAAGGTAAAGAGTACGACTACACATCCGGTATGTGTGTAGAAAAATCAAATAAACAAAAACCTCCTGCCCCCGGTGGTAGTGCGGTCAATCCCGGTGGGGGGGATACGTCTTCTTCTGGTGGTAATACTACTGTCACCGTAGGAGGTAAAACGGATGCGGAGTTATGTGCACAGACAGGCTATGCTATAGCCAATGCAGCTAAATGTAGGCCATTTTGGGAACAATGTTCAGATGGTAAGTGGGCAATTAAAGGAACATGCCCCGATCCTACAACCACAATCACAGGCACAGATACAACTACAGACAAAGCTGCCATTTGCCCTGATAACACAGATAAAGCAAAGCAAGAAATTCCCGCTGGAGAAACGGTAGCGTGGTGTACAACCACAACCACAACTACAGACACAGGCACAGGCAAAGCTGCTATTTGCCCTGATGGTACAGATAAAGCAAAGCAAGAAATTCCTGCTGGGCAAACAGTAGCGTGGTGTACAACCACAACTACAGACACAGGCACAGACAAAGCTGCCATTTGTCCTGATGGTACAGACAAAGCAAATAGGGAAATTCCTGCTGGGCAAACAGTAGCGTGGTGTACTGAGGCGGGTGGTGTAGACCCTAAATGTGATGAAGTAAGGGCTGAATGTGCTAAATTAGGCAAAGCAATGAAAGACGATTGTTCCGGGTGTGTAGATACAGTAGTTGCGGGGGGAGGAACCTCATCAGGTGGGGGTTCTAGTTTACCTTCCTTTATACCCAGAAGTGCTTTAAACGTAATAAAACAAGATAAACCTGATGTAGTTGAAATTGATTATTTGTATGACATAGGGGGAGAAAGTATTTTTGCCCCTGATATACAACGAGCGGCCATAGATGGCAATCCGTATGCGACTCGCGCTAAAAAAGGCGGTATTATAGGCAACGCAAACACAGTAGACCAAATAATAAGTTTACTGGGGGAAAAATAAAATGGCAGATGTTTCTATTCCTGAGTACGTAGGTATCCGCAGTGTAGTACCCGGAACTTATGACCCTACTCGTAGAGCAGGAAGTGGTGGGCAACGCTACTTTACAGATGTGCAATATGTACCAGCTCCTAGTTTTAGGGGTGATAGGGCTATGTACGATGTAAAAAATTATTTAGCAGCTAACCCTGATGTTGTAGCCGAATATGAAACTAACAAAGAAGAGTTAATAGAAGGTGGTGATGAACGATTTGAAACTGTAGAAGGGTTTGGTAAATACCATTATGAAAATTTTGGAAAGTATGAAGACCGTCCTTTGACTTTAAATCCAGCAGGTGACCCGGTAGCTATAGCTCAAAATGCTGCTGATGCAGCCGCCTTGGTGTATCAACAACAAAATGCCGATAATCCAGCCCGACAAGGGTTAGCAAGTTTGCAACGTGTTACTAATGACATCATTAAAAAAGACATGGGTGATATACAAGCTTCAGGGGCTACGGAAAGAGAGCAAATAGAACAGACTAGGGGGTATATGAATAAAAATGCCGTGTCCCCCTACCGTATGTCACAAGCTACTCAAACACCTTTAGCAGGTATTCAAGAGTCATTATCACCTTATTATCAAACTGAAGCTGAACAAGCTCAATATGATTTACCGAATGTAGGTATACAAAATGCCCTACAAAACGCGGTAGATATGGTTTCTGTTAATGATTTGATTGGCAGTGGGCAAATTACAGTAGAAGAGTTAGCCAATTATTTTGGTCGTCCTGTAGAAGAAGTGCGGGAGTTTTATCTAAACCAAATGGGCAACTCTGGTTTTAATCAAGGTGGTATAGCCAGCGTACAGCCTTCACAAAACAGGTATTTAGGTGGGGCTACTGACGGGATGGCTGATCGTGTGCCAGCGTCTATAAACGGTAATCAACCTGCTGCTTTAAGTGATGGAGAGTTTGTAGTTCCCGCTGATGTAGTAAGCCATCTAGGTAATGGCAATTCAGATGCAGGAGCTAAACAACTTTACAGTATGATGGACAGAGTACGTGAAGCACGTACAGGTCGAAAAGAACAAGGGCAAGAAATAGACCCTAATAAATTTTTAGCGTGAGGTAATACACATGCCAGATCCAGTAGGTCAAGAAAGTTATAGGCAAGAGTCCCTTTCTGATTGGGCGGCTCCTTTTGTTACAGATACATTGGCAAGAGGTAAAGCGTTATCTGAAATGCCTTATACCCAATACACTGGGCCGTTAACTGCGGGGCAATCAGATTTACAAACTCAAGCCTATCAAGGGATTGCAGGGTTAGACATACCTACTTCGCAAATGGGTGCTTTTAATCCTACTTCTTTTACTCAGGGCAATACTGCTCAGACTTACATGAACCCTTACCTACAGGCTTCTTTGGAACCTCAAATAGCTGAAGCGCAACGTCAAGCTCAAATACAGCAACGTCAAAATGCGTCACGATTAAGCAGAGCTGGTGCTTATGGAGGGTCGCGTCAAGCCATTATGGACTCCGAAAGCCAACGTAATTTATTGCGGAACTTGGCTGATATAACAGGTCGAGGCTACGCTACAGCGTACGATAAAGCTGAACGACAATTTAACACTGAACAAAATCGTTTACGGGATGCCCAAAGGGACACAAACAAATATGGTTTAGATGCTTTGAGGCAGATGGCTCAGTTTGGTGATACTCAAAGAAAAATTGAGGGAGAAGGAGTTGCTGCTGACTATGCTCAGTTTAAAGAAGAACGGGATTTTCCGTTTAAGCAAGTACAGTACGCCCAATCTTTATTGCAAGGTTTACCTGTAGAGGCGATGGCCCGTGAGTATGTTGAGCCTTCTCAACTAGCTGAAATTCTAGGTTACGGTGGTACGTTGGCTGAAATAATTAACATTTTAAGGGGAGAGTAGCGTAATGGCGTTTATGGAATCTTCTTTTGATACTGATGTTGAAAATGCTGAAAACTTAGGCATCCGTCAGCTTACCCAATTACAACAAGAGTACCCCCGCTTTGCTGTCGGTGTGGCTATGGAGAATCTTAAACAAGACCTCGTAGCTCAAGAAAGACAACGGCAAATGGACAACCAACCTGCTCCTCAGTCTCCTGATGTTATTACTCAAACAGAACAGGAAGTAATGGGGATGTTAGCGGGGGGTGGGCAACAACCCCCTATGCCCCAACAAGGCATGGGAATAAGTCAATTACCTGCGGATAACATGGCTATGCCAATGGCGGCTGAAGGTGGGATTGTTGGATTTGCAGGAAAAGGCCCATCTATGGTCAAGGAAACACCTCAAATGGGAAGTGTTTCTCCTAAAGCAGTAGATAGTGCTCAGATAAAACAATTTGCTGACTTATACGAAAACTTAGAAAAATCTATTGCTACTGCTACAGACCCTAGGGAAAAATCTATACGCGCAGGTGCTCTTAGAGATTTAGTTAAACAAATGGGTGACCAATTTATTTATGTTAAACAGTACCTTGATAGTAAAAAAGGTGTCGTACAACCCCGCACTCAAATGGCAGGAGGGGGTATCGTAGCCCTACAAGAAGGTGGACTGCTAAAAGTAGGAGATATAGTAGAGGGTGGAGAAACTATCGTAACGATAATACCTGCATCCCGCACAGGAACAGGTGAGGATATTCCTGTCACCCAAGCCGAATATGACACCTATTTAGAAAGTAATACTTTACCCCCCAATAGAAATGCTAATCGTACTGCAAGTAGTGAAGAAGGTATTCCTGCTGCACTAGAACGTTCTACCCCAGAAGATATTTTGGGGAAAAGACTGCAACAAGTAGATGAAGCAACAGGAAATGTATTTACTGGGGAAGGGGGGCTTATGCAAGAGTTACAAGCTATAGCAGCCGACCCTGCTTATGATTCATGGTGGAAACAATTAGGGGCAAGTGGGGTAGCAGCAACCGAAGCAGTAGGCCAAGGGTTACTTAAAAGTCTTGGTATTCTTGGGGCTGATGCGGAATATTTAGGTAGAGGAATAGGAGATACGCTTGTAGGGGGTGGAGAGAAACTGGATGAAAGAACTGCTGAACAAGTAGAAGCAGCGCGACAACAAATAACAGCTCAAACCCAACAAGCTATTGATGCACTTGAAGAAGAAAGAAATGCTATTAGTAATAATCCTGATATGTTCAATACTGAAGAAGGTAAAGCTAGACTTGCAGAGATTGGGGAAGAAATAGCAAACCAAACAGCAGGATTGCAAGCTCGATTAGAGGGATTAACAAATGTACCTGCTCCTACTGAGGCATTGACAGAAACAATAACAAGTCTTCCACAGCAAGGGTTCAACCTACTGGACAGCATGTTTGAGCAGTATGAGAAAAATGTAGCTGCTGGTGAAGCCGCTAGAGAAGCTGAAAGAAAAGAAGCTTTACGTAGAGATATAGACGCAGCTTCAAATGAAGCTATACAAAGTCAGCGAGGCACTTTATCGGATGATGACTACAAGCTAGGTCAGATGGCCCAAGCTATGTTCAAAGGCCAACCGGGTAGTCAACAACCCCCTTCAGAAGTAGAAGGCTCTTCTACCGAAACTAAACGAAGTGGGCTAGATAAAATTTTAGACATTGCTTCTTTGCTAGGCGGGGCGGCAGGATCGTCTAAAGGGTATGAAGGCCAAAGTATACTCAACCAGCAACGTCAAGACAGAATCCTAGAAGATCAACAAGCGTTTGAGTTAGCTAAACAACAAGCACTTTTAGATCAACGCACCGAAGAACGACAACTTATTGAAGAGCAAAGACTTGCAATAGCCAGAGCTGGAGAAATGGCTCAAATTGATATAGGTCAAATAATGCTTGACCCTGCTGTCAGACAGAAAAGGGAAGAACTCATAGAGAAACATGATGAATGGTTTGGATATGATGAAGAAGCAGTCGAACGTGAGTTAAATGCTTTTATACTTCAGTTACTTAAACAAAGACGGCAAGAAGTAGGAGCTTTGTATGACACTATGCAAAGCGGGGGAGGCACTTCTTCTGCCCTCCCTCCTGTCCCTCCCGATGTGACTGTAACTAGAAGTCCTTAAGAATGCCTACATTTACTGTACAATTTCCAGATGGGGCTAAGTACGATGTAGATGCTCCTGAAGGCACTACGGACGCGCAAGCGTATAATTATGTACTTTCTCATCTTTCTTCTTTGCCCGACCCCATTACTCGCCAGAGTACTTTTGGGGAAGAAGTTGAGCGGGGTGTTGCACGTAGTTTAGAAGCCAAACGATTAGGTATTGAGCAACTGTTGGGGGATGACCCTAACCAAGCTATTTTAGATTCCATCCAGCGTGAACGGGAAACAGCCGAAGGGTTAGGTATCCCTCCTTCTTTAGACAGAATCACCAGTATTGCCAAAGAAGATGGCCCATTTAAAGCTGTGACTGAAGCTGTAAGTGATATACCGAGAGCTGCGGGTCAACAAGCAGGTGTGTTAGCCACAATGGGTGCAGGTGCGAGAGCAGCCTCAATGTTAGCCCCCGGTATGTTAAAAGTTCCTGCTGGCATTATTGGTGGTGTAGCTGCCCTTACTCCTGATTTAGCCGCCTCCAGTATGCAACGTAAAGCACAAGAGCAGATAGCACGTGGGGAAGAAGTAGACGTTGATGTAGGGGATGCGTATAAAACCGCAGGGTTGCAAGCTGCATTAGAGGCAGGTGGTACAGCTATATTTTTAGGTAGAAATATACTTCGTGCTATTACCGGAATAGGGCGCTCCTCTGCAACTAATACAGCAAGACAAGCTGAAATGTTACGTCAAGCTGCACAAAGAAGTATGGCAGGAACCACTGCTCGTGGTCTAGCAAGGGGTGCTCCTGAAATACCAATAGAAATAGGTCAACAAATTTTAGAGCGTGATTTTGCTGGTTTAGACCTTACTTCTGATGAAGCGTTAGCTGAATACGGTGAAGCTGCGTATCTGGCTGGTCTAGTAGGTGGTTCCTTTGGTGTAACGGGTAGTTTTGCTGACCGATTAGTAGCTGGTCAAGCTGTAGCCCCCACTCCTCAACAAGAAGCAGCCCAAGTTTTAGAAGACGTATTTAATGAACCTGATGCCGCAGAGCAGACAGTAGCACAAGCCACAGGGCAAGAGACTACTGTTGGGGAAAAAGTTGCTCCTGAACCTACACCTGAAGCTGCTCCAGAAACTACTGATACAGAAACCACAGAAACTATTGATACAGAAACCGTAGAAACTGCAACAACTGAAGCTGCACCTGAACCTACTACTGAAAATCGGGAAGAAGCTAGGAAAGCAGAAGAAGAATTACGCAAGACAGAAGAAGCACAAGCGGCTGAAGAGGTAGTAGTTAAAACAGAAGAAAATGTTGCACGTCAAGAATTTACACCTCAAAAAGTTACACCAGAACAACGTAAAGCCGAACAACAGTATGCGGCTGACATGGCGGCTAGGAGACAGGCGGCTGGTCGGGGAATAGCCCCTGAAGGTAGGACAGAAACAGAAGAATTTTTTGCACCTGACTATTCTGGATTTGACGAACCCATAAGTTTAAGGGCTGAAGAACAAGTTGATGTAAGTGATGCGGCTGGAGAAGTCGTAGTTAATGAGGATGAAGAAGTTGTAGTTAGTGAAAACCAAAATGACAATCAAGCAGATTTAAACGCAGAAGTAGTTGACAAAGAATTTGCAGACGCACTTCAAAGACAGGTAGATGAAGAACAGGCCAATGTGGACACCCCTCCAGTTGATACTGTCCCAGTTGATACTGTCCCAGTTGATACTGCTCCAGTTGACGTTAGCCCTTTACTTACCCCCCAAGGGTTAGCAGATGTAGGGATAAGTAAAACAGGAATAAACAAGTTTTTTAATAATAGGAAAACCAATCGCATTGCCGATTTTGTAGAGGGACTAGAACCTACCAATGAAAATTTAGCGCGACAACAAGAACATTTAACAGCGTATGCCGCCAGTGGGGTTTCTAAAAAACAAAGTGATGCGGCTCTTGCTGAAGCTGCAAGAATTGCTAGAGAAATAGATAACCGCGCAAAAGTGCCTGAAGATCAAATCATAGATGACGAAGGCCAAGCTGTTGCTATTGATAATAATATTGTTGAGGAGACAGGAGCAGAGGAAGAGCAAGACAGTGATGTAGTGACAGCAGACCAAGAAATCTCTCCTACAGATGAATCTTCTAACTTGGAAGAGGAGGTAGTAGATGTTGACGTAGTGGCTCTACAAAGTGAATTAACTACCAACCCAGATGGAGATGTAGCAGCTTATCTTGACCCAGAACCTTCTGTAGGTAGTTTTATTAGTAACCTTACATACGCAACAGATTTAGACCAAAAGGCTCGTGTAGAAACATGGATTAAGGAAAACCTTTCTAAAAAAACTAGGAACGAATACATAGATGCTAAAAAAGCTATGAGAGAAAACTTGATAGACGAAGGGTTTTTAGATGGTAATGAGGATTTTCTTTTACTAGAAGGGGTTTCTAAATTAGCTCCTCCAGTTGCCCCTAATGTGTTGGAGTCTTTGCAGGATGGTAACCTAGCACAGGCATTGACTAACCTACGGTTAAGTCAGGGAAGAGGTAACAGGGATGTGGCGCGAATCATTAACGCGCTGTCAAAGGGTATAGGCACAACTCAAGTTGAACTAAGAAGCAACGTAGTAGATAACTTTGGTCGGCCAGCAGCCGGGTATTTTTCTCCACGCACTAACACCATTGTACTTAATCAAGACGTGGCTGTTTCTACACACACTCTTTTACACGAAGTAGTTCACGCAGTAGCTTCAGCTCAGTTAGCTAACCCTGCAAGTCCCGCAGCACGACAAATGAGAGCGTTGTTTGATGCTGTTAAAGACAGGTTAGGTACAGCTTACGGTGCACAGGATGTGGATGAGTTTGTCTCGGAAGCATTGGGTAACCCAGAATTTCGTGCAGAGTTAGGCCGAATAAGTCGGGATACTAAAGGAGGAAACGCCCTTCAACAGTTCGTTAACATTATTAAGAATATGATTAGAGCACTAAGAGGGTTGCCTTCTCGTGCTATTAACTCTGTACAGAGTGAAGTCGATGCCTTGATGGATGAGTTAATTGCCCCCGCACCAGAATTTCGTAATGCTGATGATATGTTTCTGGCCTCTACTCCCCAGCAACAACAGAACATACTTACCCGATCAATGGCAGCAGCCGCAGGTAAAGTAACTAACACAGATGTTCAAGAAGTGGGAGACTATCTAAACTCTGCTTCACGTACAGCTAGACGAGCAGCTTTGCAAGTTTTACCCCTTGACAGTATTGCGCGATTGGTGGAACGGGAATTTCCTGCATTAGCCGCAGCTATTAGAGAGTTGTTTAGTATTATCAATCAAAAACGTGGCAGCAGGAATCAGTACCTTGAAAAGATAAGAGGTACAGCCAGAGAAATAAAAGCAGCTTTTAAAAATGATCGTGAAGCACGAGAACTTTTTGGTCAGCTTGCTACTGAAAGTACTCGATTGGGTTATGACCCCACTCGTGATTTAGATACTTATATAAAGTATTACTACACTTACTTTGACCCTACTACTAACCAGAAAAAATCCAGCATTGGGTATACCACTGAAGCTGAACGTAATGCTGCTCTTAAAAAAGACCAAGCAAAACCTGAATTAAAAGATGTGCGCTTCCTTAGACGCGACCCGGAAGAAGAAAGCGAGGCAAGAAAAAAATACAACTATGTAAAGGATATGTATACGCGGTTAGATGGAGGGAAATATTCTGGTGTAGGTGACGATGTAGGGCCACAACAACAAGCTTATGCAACTTTACGTGATGCCTATTCAGAAGTCTTTGAAGACCTTAAGGCTACACTTCTTGCTCGATTAGAAAGCATTGAAGCTGACCCTGCATTAAAGAAAGATTTCAGAAACAAGCTACTGTACGAAGTACTTTACCGCCAAGAGATAAGCCCTTACTTCCCACTTTCTCGTAAAGGTAATTTGTGGCTTACCTATCAAGGGATTGATCCTTTTTCCAGAGGGGCTAATGGGGAATTACAAGTTGGTACATTTAAAGAAACGTTTACTACAGACATAGACAGAAATAGACGCATAAGAGAACTACGCGCTGATCCTGTGTTTAGACAAGAACTAGCTCAAATATCACCAACGTTAGCTGCAAGTATTGATAGTGATGATTTTTTTGCAACCAGAGACATTAGTGAAAAAGAAACCTTTGAAAGGATGGGTGAAACAGCTTTTGGTATGGCATTGCTGGCAGAAGTAAAAGGTGCTGGAGCAGAAGCTATAAGTAAAGTAAGGCGGGATGTATTAGACGCAGGAGGGAGTGAAGCGGAAGCTGACGCTGCTGCTAATGCAACTTCACAAGGTAGAACACAACTAGAGAAGATAGTGCTTGAAGCTGTTATTAGAGCTGCACCTGAACGCTCTCTGTTACGTACCTTTCAACCACGTGAAGGTACTTTAGGTTATGAAACTGATGCCATTACTACTTTTGAAGAACGAATGCCAATTTTTACTAATCAGGTAAATACTCTACGGTATGCTCTTCCTTTGGAACAAGTAGGCAATAAAATAAACCAAGCAGCAATCGGTGCATCTGGGTCTGCGGATAGGCAGCAGTATGCGAGTGACATAGCAGACCACGTACAAGGTTATATAACCTTTGCTCAGAACCCTAACATTTCTAACTGGAGTAAAATTGGTAAATCATTAACTTTCCTTTGGACACTTGGGTTTAACGTAGCTTCGGCCATCATAAACTTATTTATTCTACCTACCGTTGTGTTTGCGTATTTAGGTGGGAAGTACGGCTACACTAAAACTATGCGGTACATGATAAGAAATATAGGGCGTTATTTTAGTACAGGGACAAGCCGAGATATAAAACGATTTGGTGGTGATCCTATTGAGTCGTTTGCCTACCAAGGGCCGGGATTAGGCAATGTGAATTACCGTGCAGGGGATGTACCTCAAGGTCTTGAAGATTACTCCATCCTACAACAAGTTCTTATACAGGAAGGTTATGACAACCAAACTACCATAGGAGACATGTTGGATACAGATACTCCTGTGTCCACAGGTATTAATAATGTAATGGGTTACGTGTTCAACCAAACTGAACGATTGAACCGCCATGTTACTGCTATGACTTATTACGATTTAGAAATGGAAAATCAAGGTGGTGCAGCTAATCTTACTGATGACCAAAAAAGAGACATAGCCAGAACAGCTATTCTTGAAGCCGAGTACACTAATAGTGGGGCATCCATAGATACAGCTCCTAGGATTAGTCAAAACGATATAGGTAGTTTAGCTTTCATGTACAAACGTTTTGGTGTGTCCATGATGTTTTTTCAAATGCGAACTTTTAGGGATGCAATGTCCCATGTGTTTGGTAAGACACAAACCACCCGTGCTGATGGAACTCCACTAAGCCAAGAAGAGCAGGAAGCTATTGCTTTAGAAAAACGAAATGCTCTTCGTCAAGGTGCTATGCTATTTGCAAGTAGTGCACTACTAGCAGGAGCACAAGGTGTGCCTTTAATTGGAACTGTACGATTTATCTGGAATGCAACAAAAGATGATGACGAGGAAGATTTTGATAGTGCCTTAAAAGGATGGGTAGGGGGAGAACCTGTATTTTATGAAGGGGTTCTCAATGCAGTTACTGGAGCTGACATAGCCCCACGTATAGCCATGAACTCATTGCTATATCGCACAATGCCTAATCAAGCAGAACAAAGTTTAATGGAAGATGTAGCTGAACAATTAGGTGGCCCTGCATTAAGTTTGTTGACACGAATGTTTGGAGAAAATGGAACATTGGAATTGTGGAAAGAAGGGGCAGAACAAAATGACCCTGCTCTTTTTTACCGTGGACTAGAACGAGCTGCCCCAGCCGCTGGTGGAAACATTATGCGTTTTAGTCGTTACGTCAGCGAAGGAGGTGCAAAAAACTTACGAGGTGATTATATCCTTAAAGATGTAACTACAGGAGGTTTGATAGGCCAGTTGTTTGGTTTTGCTCCTGCGTCTTATACTCGACAGTTGGAACAAAATGCACGTGACAAAGCCATTGATTTAGCTGTTACTCGTGAAAGAACTAATCTACTAGGAAGGAACAATAGACTAAAACGTTATGGTATTCCTGATAATTCTTTGGACGCTGACATTGCTGATTTCAATATGAGGCATCCTGAGTATCCTATCACTGAAGAATCAAAAGACAGGTCTTATGCGGCTTCTACTCGTATGGATATTACAATGGATTTGTTTGATGGGGTAAGTATTTCTACTCCTCGGCAACTAGAAGTACTCATGGAACGCCTGTACGATGCAGGAGATTCATTTTAAAAGTTTATTTTTTACGCCACACTCGCACTCCATATTTTCCGTCTTCAATCGTTACCCTTGAAATAATATTGCGCTTAGTAAATTTGTTTACACGAACTACATGATTGACTGCTTTAACAGTATTGATGGAGGGAATAAAAACAGATGAACCCGGCACAAATTTATCCCACTCCACTTTAATGGGTATACCGTCAGGAGCAATATCAATTAACCTTGTGTTGCTCATCCACCCCATCCTCAAACAAAAGAGTAGGTTCAGCATCTGTAGCCACGTATTTATCATGGTTCCACGATAACTCTAAAACATGTTGTGTAGGAAGATCAATCTTAGTGCCACGACCTAAACGCATTTTAAGTGCTCTACCCCCCAACTCCTTTATTATCAAACTCCTTATAGCACTGTAGTGATGCCCTTGTTTTACAACCCACTCTTTAAAAGGTTTGGGTAGTATGTACAACTTATTAATATCATATTCATGCCGTCCGACCCATTGATACATAGGACTGTTTTCTGGTGTGACAAGGTGTTCTACATTACTTTCTGCACGGTTATCATCGGTGCTTTTAACACGCAAAAATCCACGTGGGTGATCTTGATAAAATTGACCTACCAAATCTCCTATATCTATCTCCATGTCTTTCATGTCGTGACGCATTCTTTTAAGCTTGGCTACTATCCAAGTATAAAAATCATCTAAATCCCAATCAATCAATTCAAGGTGTTTAGCGATCATCGCTCCTGTAAATGTTGCCCCTGCTTGGGCTGACCAAAAT
>CESK01005977.1_pt1 | contig 15277 bp, 17 predicted proteins | sample 531091 | NCBI WGS metagenome assembly CESK01 (sample SAMEA2621271, study PRJEB7988) | marine metagenome | biome: marine biome (ENVO:00000447); feature: surface water layer (ENVO:00002042); material: "saline water (ENVO:00002010), including plankton (ENVO:xxxxxxxx)" | depth 5 m
TAATTTTTTTTCAGCATCCAAATCTTCTTGTCTAAACTTTTCTTTTAGTGCGGCAAGATTTGTTTCATATTGTTCAGTGATAAGATAATCTTCTTCACCAGCCAATCTTGCAAGTTCTTGTTTGGCTGCATAGTCTTGTGCAAGTGCTTCAAGTTCTTGTTCACGATCCGACATTGTAGCCAATCGAAGTTCTTCTTGTGCATCTTTCTTTTCTTGCATCAATGCAACTTCATTTGTCAATTGTTCTGACCTTTGACCAGCAATTCTTTCTTCAATGTCTATCTGTTCAAGCAATGCTTGTTGATAAGCAGTTTGCAATTCAACAGAAGTTGCATTTGTATCAAGTTCAAGTTTTGCAATTCTCACTGATTCAGCTGCAATTGCTTGTTCTTTGGCAAGTTGTTCATCAAGTATTTTTCCAAGTTTGTCATTTGCGGCAATCCTTTCTTCAAATGTTTTTGTGATGTCATCACGCACTTGTCTTTGTTGTTCTGCTTCTAATTGACTTTGAAGTTGTTGTTTTGCTCTTATTACTTCAAGCAGTTCTTCATTCTTCTTTGCATCTGCAAGTGCTTTTCCAGTTTCAATTGCACTGCTGATTGAAATCTTTTTCACACCTTCAACCGCAGTGTCTGTTGCAATAGTAACCACAGAACCAATTTCAGTAACTGCTTCACCAAGATTTGAAACAATTTCGCTTCCAGCTTCTTTTATTGCATCAGTAGTGTCAGCAATTGCATCTTTTGTTGCACCAATGTCTTCTCTTAATTGAGCCATTTTAGCTTCATCACCACCACCAAGAAAAGAATCTTCCCAAGCCAACATTGCTGACTGAACACCCAATTGTATTGCATAGAATCCAAGTTTTAAAGGTTCAATTACTAAACTTATTAAACCCATTCCAACTGCCTTCAAACCTTCAAAACCTTCAGTTGATTGTGACACTGCATCATAAACATCTGTGACAACTGATACAACTTGATTAAATACAACACCAATTGTTTCAGTGGCTATTGCAACACCATCCATCACTGTTTGATTTGACATCAAAATTTCTTTCAAGAAATCAAATGCTTCCATCACAATTTTTATTGGAATTGCTTTCATTGCAAGTCCTATTCCTTTGAAACCTTTTCCTATTTTACCAAGTGATGCTTCTGTGTCTTTTCCAGTCTTTGCAATGTCTTCAAGATTTTCATTTGTCACACCAAGTGCATCTTTCACTGATTCCAAATCTTTTGATATTTTGTTGACATTGGTTTTGAACTCTATGTCAACAACTATTTCTTCTGCCATTTGAATATGTTTTTGAATTCTTGCATAATTTGGTCATGGTGTTCTTTTTGTCTTTCATACCATGTCAAACATTTGTTGTGTTTGTAGTCAGTAAATTCCATGTTTTTAAGTGTCTTTGCAACAAGCATACAACCACCTTTCCAATATTTTCCCATTGGGGAAAAGTCCAAAACTTTCATCTTTGGAAATTTCACTTCTTTTGCTGATGTTTTGATTTTTAAGTGTTCCATTTTGTTTCTAAATAGTTGAATACTTGTTCCCTTTGTGCATCTGTCAATTCAGTGTCATACACAATCACTTCATAAATTTTACCATCAAATTCTGAATTTACAACTGTGGAACTAAACTTTCCACCACCTACTGCAAACTGGTCTTTTGTTGATGTTGTCACACCAGTTGATTGTGTTGATTGCAATCCATTCTGATTGTAAAACTTTACATCTGTTGATCCATCATAAGTTCCACACACAACTTGTTTTGTTGTTATTGCAATATTGTTTGAATCACAACTTCTGTCAATTGCATTATTACAATATCCAGCATACCCAAGACCACCACCACCAAAGTCTGAATTTGCTTCACCAAATATTCCATTTGTCTGTCTTGCACGATATGAATTCCCAGCAATATGATGACCATACCTACCACCATCAGATGATGTGTCTGCCTTAAACACAACAAAGATTGTGTTTTCTGAATCTGAATAATCATATAAGCTGGAATCTTGATTGATTAGTGCAACATTGTTTCCACCAAATTGAACATAAGGATTGTATATCACATCATTGTAAGTTGCAAAAGAACCATTGATTACATTTTGCACATGATGATTGTTTCCAGACTTGTCATCCCATTGTTCAACATCAGTAGTGCTTCCAGTATCAAATGTGAAGGTTGAATGGTCTGCTGAATCAAGCCACAACAAACAACCAGTAATTGATGTTGGAACAAACACTTTTTGATTTGGTGACCTTGACAAGTTCTGCAATCCTACTAATGTATATTTAAAATCAATAGTCCAATCAACATTGTCAAGTTTTGGACAATTGTTAGTTGATAGTGAAAAATAAAACTGTCCATCACTAATGTATCTATTTCCAATAAATGCACTATTTACTGGCGTAATATCAAAACTATAATTTGCAAATTCACTATCTTCTTTTTGTGCATCTATTGTCACACTTTTTCTTGATACATTTCCAGAATTGTTTGCGTTATTTATTACACCAGTGTATTTTCTATATGTTGACAACTGACTTCTGTTGCTTGAAGTACCACGATTATTTCCAACAATAATTATTTCAAATCCAATCACTGATGGATATTGCATTCTGTATGCGTTTGCAATTACAGATTGATAATATCCTTGATTTGTTGTTCCCAAATCAAAAGCACCTTTCTGACCAACTTTAATATCTTCTTCACTATCAGTCCACCCAGTGACAACAATATGACCAGATGCACTTCTTCCCTTTGCATTATAAAGAGAATCTGCGCCACCACTGATAACATTGTCACCACTTCCAAGTGGCACACCATAGTCACCTTTTACATTGACATTGTTAAATGTTGCATAAGATTGAAGTTTTAATCTTGCATCTTCAGATGTCACATAATATGGAACAATTTGATTGTAATTTCCTTTAACAGAAACACCAACTGAATCCAATCCAATAATGTTTTCACTACCTACAATTGACACCTTGTTAGATGTGTTTCCAACTTTGTTTAAATCACCAGTCACAGTGGTTAATGCAGTGACTGAATTGTTTTTTCCTACAACTGTATTGAATGCGCCCAAGGTAGCATTGTTCCCACCCTTAATCATATTCATGTTAAATGATGGATTTGGTGGTGGCTTTTGATACTGAAGTGTCGTTGCTTGAAAGCATTTGAATATTGTAGAACCATTGTCTGTCCATTCAAGACCAGGGAATGATTCACAACATTCTTGACCTATACCAACAGAAGTTATTATTGAACCATCATAAGTATCAGTGAAAGTCACTGCGCCATTTTGTCCAACACTATAAATTTCTGCACCACAAGTATTTGTTTCTAATACTTTTATCAGTTCAACTTTACAATTTCCACTACCAACAAGTGGATAATTTGTAATTTTATTTATTCTGTAATAACTATCATTGACAAATATGATGTCATTAAAATTCATTGTATTTATGTCCAATGCAGTCAAATAAAAATATGCAGTCATCAATCTTGAATCATTAGCATAAGTTTCATTTGTAAATCTTTCCCAGTAAGTTCTGTACGCACCATTGTATGTGAATGGTGCAATGTTTGAAGGCATTGCTTGAAATGTAAGACATTTTGAAGTTGCAGTTGGATATGCATCTTTGTAATTCTGCAACAATGCATATTTAGTCCTTTGCGCAGTTGTAGTGCCATCTTGTATAAACCAAGAATCATTACCTTCTGGTTCTACATACCCACAATAATAAGACAATCTATGTCCAGCAACTGGTTCTTGGTTTTCACCATAACAAATAGTATTTACAAATTGTGTGTCTGATATGTATCTTGATATTGTAGGCGCAAAAATAGTTTCAATCTTGTCTGTCTTTTTCCCAAAGTCATTTCGTTGTTGTATGACTTTTGTCCCATACCTTTCACCAGATTGTAAATGATACCACTTGTTCCACAAGTCATCAGATTCACCATCTTGAAATCGCATTATTTTTGCTTGAAGATTGGCAGTAGGTTGATATTGTATGTCTTTGGATCTGTCAAGTTTATCAGTCCAATCAACATTATTGCCATTTTCAATCCACTCACTATATGGTTCAATAATCAAGTGTGATAATGTTATGGGGTCTGGTATTATAACCAAATTAAATTTTTTACATAATGAAGTAATAAAATCAATTGACTTTGTATCACCAAAATTGTATTTTGTTTCAAATACAACTGATGCATCAAATTGTGGATTGTTCCATTGTGTATAGTATGCTTGGTTGCCAATTGCTTGGGGATATATATTCCAATAAGCAGCAGCAAAAAGAAGTGTGTCACCAGCAGACTGTGGTGTAAATTCTTGAACAAGTTGTATTCTATATCTTTTGGTTGTGTCAAGATTAAATGCGCCCATGTCCCAATACACATCCACTGTCTGTGTGCTACCACCTTGCGCTGTTACTCCATTATAATAAGGTGATGTAAGTTCTGGTGTGTCAAAGTTGTTAGAGCCAAAAACAGATTCTTTCATCAATCTAATTCTGAAATTATCAAAGAATCCAAGACTACCTGGATTGGAAACATTTTCTAATCTGAAAATGAAATTCATGATGCAGTTCTGCCATTGTGAAGATGGTGTGAAAATGTTTGACAATGGATCGTATTGGTCAGCTGCATTCGCATAATCTGTCCATCCAGTATCTGAAAAGGTGACAAATTCTGTATTACCAACGGCAGATACAAAAGTTTGTGCAAGATTCCCAGCAATATTAACAACATAAAAATCTTGTTCACCTTGTGATGCCATAGACCGACCATTGTTTAAGTCCATGTAAATGTCTGGAAATTCAGAATCAATAAAGTCAGATTCATAAGTGAATCCAGCATCATCCAAAATCTTGTCCCAAATGGTCTTTAAACGCATCTGTGGTTTCAGTTGTCTGATGTTTATTGGCGCATTTGGATTGTTTATTCCATAATAAGCTGGTGTTGTGCCTAAAAACCCACTCCCATAGTCAAATAAAGAATAAACCAAATCACCATCTTTAAAAGAAAGTGTATCACGATTCATTGAGTTTGTCACATTCTCAATTGAAATTTGATGGTCATAATATGACCAATCGTAGTCTTTTAATTTTTTACTGTCAATTATTTGACCTAAAGATGAAATGGAATTAAAAATTACACATTGATAAGATGAAACATCACCAGAAGAAGAATAAACATTTGTTAATTGTAGATAACCACTAAAGACAAGAAATTGATCCACAAGTATTTCAGCTTCAACTTTTACCCTTGGATTGTAATTTCCAAATTGTGTCACATCAAAGTAGTTGCCAAAAAATATGTTGTTGTTTGGTGTTGATGGTAGTCTAAAACTGTAAGTGTAATTTCCCCTATTAGACTTGACTTCTTGAATATCTTTAAACTGAAAGTTTGCAGTGATTGGTTGGTCTTTAGTAGTTTCAAGATAAACATCTTCTTTAACAGTAAGCCCACCAACATTTATTATTCCCTTAACACGAATTTCTGTTGCCATTAGTTATGTTCTAAATTTAGGTTGTGCAAATGCAAATTTTAATGCATAAGAATAAAGTTTTGATTTACCCCTTATTTTAGTGTCGATATTTGTTGTTTTACAAATTAATGCAATCCACCCAGTTTGCAAACCTTCTGGATTGAGCATGTGAATTTGTGGTGACATGATTAAATCATTAATTCTGTCAAGTTCTGAATCATCCAAATTCTGTGTGTATAATGTCATTTCTTCATCAATTGTCATGTGTGTAACCATTGTTCCTTGATGTGGCATGTCTGTTGGATAAGCATTGTATAAAACCCCATAAGTTGATGAAGATGGTGAATCACCATGTATTATTGGTTTTTCAATTGTGTTTCTTTTTACTTTATATGTTGTCTTTTTTTCTTTATTCAAGTTAATGTATTCAAATACACCATATTGATTTAAGTATGCAATACGAACTTCTTCATATCTTTCACAAGGTGTTGTCACATAAAATCGATACCTTCTACTAATTTGAGCAGCACTTGAATCACGCATATACATTTCATAATAAGCAATATCAGTTCCAGATGTTGATTCAGCATCATCTGGTATTTCACCAGAATAATAAGAAAAAGCAGTTTCGACATCATCCAAATTATACAATCCAGCACCAATAGTCAAAAACACTGACCTTCCTTGATTGTTACTCCCATCTGTTCCACCATACTTGCCACCAGAATCTTTTTCATTTCTTGCAGACAAATTTCCAATATTTACTCCAGCAGAATTGTAATACCTAAAAAACATTTCATAAGTGTCACTTCCAACTGTTCCACCCACTGATTTGTGACCATTGACAAATGACATTGTCATGTATTGATTTCTTCCAATGTGTCCAATATAAGCACCAACTGAATTGTCAAATTTATAATTGTTAGTCAACAAACTACTACCATTATTCATTAGCCAATAAATTGTTGGTAATTGAAACGCATTGGAAGCCTTTCTTTCATCCCTACCATAAAAAACAAATTGTTCTTTTACAACTGTACTTCCTTGAAGTGTTGGGATTCCATTTGGTGTAGTTGCATACATTTCACGAAATTGCAAATATGCTTTGTTGCAATTACCTTGAAACGCCTTCCAACCAGAAGAATCTCTCATAAATGGTTTTGAATAAAGATGTTGATTTAATGTGTCATCTTCAGTGTGGTCAAATGGTAAATTGTGAATTGGTGTAATTTGTTCTGGATTTCCAGTACCTTTTTCATCTTCAAGTTCAGAAGCTGCAATCATTGGTGTCACCATGTTCTTGTATATTTCACTCATGTTAAAAACACCAGCACCATTGTGATTTTTTGGAATTGTAAAATACATTACTTTTGTTGACAACTCCCCACTGATCCAATATTCAACACGCATCCAATATCTAAATTTGAACACACCAGTTGTGTTTGTTGTTGCAGTTATGGTGTTATACCCAGTTGACATTCTTGGGGTAGAAAGCATGTAAAGTGTTAAAGCCATTATTTTAATTTATTTTTTAATGAATTATTTATCCAGTCAAGTGCCATTGCAACTGCTACTTCACCACCTTCTTTTGGGACTGCTTGTTCTGCTGCTTCTTTAAAATAGTGTCTTGGCGCAATACCTTGTGTTGCTACTTTTCGACCAAGTAAAAATGCAAGTTGTTGTTTTGCTTTTTCAGTATTCTTTGAAAATTTTCCAGTTCCTTGGTCACGAAGTCTTATTGGCTTGTTGCTTATCCAGGATGCCATCACACCTTTTGCAACATTCTTTTTCTTAAACTTAAATGGTGAATCCTTTGCACCAATTGGTGATGCTTGTGAACCACGCACACCTTGTTCAATAAACATTGCATAATCAACTGATGATGTAAATTCAATCTTAAATCCATCACTAAATTGACCAGTTGATGTTCTGTTTTGTTTTACTCTATATCCAAGTGAATTTCTTAATTCACCAGTTGAATCAGTCACTCGCTTCTTGCCTTCAATTGTTTTTGATGCACCAAGATTAATCATTGCAAGTTTGACAATTGTTGCACCAAGTTTTTCTGTCTGTTGTTTAGTAGTTCCAATCATTTATCTATATTTTAACCACTCCATAATATTGAATATTTTATTAGTGTCTGTCATTCTTTCTGTACAAACTAAAAATTCTTTGAGATAGAAATTTGATGTGTCTGTTGCTTCTTCTGATCCAATCCAAAATTCACCATACAAACCAATATTGAAACCATCTGTGTCAATTAAAATCGTTTCACTATTATCATTGCCATAATACACTTTTATGTAATCATCATTATAAAAGAATGTAATTGCAATTGATAATGGTTCAATTCTTCTTGGTGCAGTGTCAAAATTTGTTCCTTCTGTTGATACTATTGGAAATGTGCTTTGTGGATGTGGTGCAGTTGCACCAACTCTTTCAAATTCTATATTTCCAAGTGTATTAATTTTAAGTTTACATTCTGTTGTTCCATTATCACCTTTAAAGCCCATTATATTATTTGCAACATTTGATGTTCCAAATCTTGAAAAGTCTTTAATTGTAATAAAGAAAGTCATTGCATTAGTAGTGACATTATCTTTTCCAAGAAAACAAACAGATGATTGACTTTGGTTGTTAAAATAAAGACCATTTTTTACAATATCCAAATCAACAGATGAACCACTTAATGTCAATGTATCTGTACTTGGTAATGTGTCAACAATTGGACTTAAACTTACAATGTTCCCAGTTGTGCCATCTACAACTAATCGTGAAGTAACATTTAAAATTGAATACCAGGCATGTGCATCTGGCACTGAATCTGGTAAAGTAAAGTTATATCCACGCCACTGTTCTGTGGGAAAGTATGGAATATTACAAGCAGTTGATTCATTTGGTGTGATTACATTGAATGTTGTAGTCCAACCAGAACAATTGTCTGGTTCGGTATCAATAAATGGCTGACATACCACTGGCACATCCATTGAAATCAAAGTGTCTTCATTGATAAAATATTTTCCGTTTGTCAATTCTTTGCAGATGTCTTGAAGTATTTGCAGTGAATCAGAAAGACATGTTGCTTCATTACTCATTTTATTTGTTGCAACATTGTATCTGTCAAACACTACAACATCAAATCCATAAACAATTGTCTGGTCATCAATAGCAGTTCCAGTTGGTGTCAAGTGTAAAGCTGGATATTCTGTGAACTTATCTTTGTCAAACAAATCCACTTCGCCATAAGTAAAAGAATTGATTTGTTGATGTGCATCACACATTGCTTCAAAATAAGTTATTATTCCCTTATATGTAATCATTTGTTAAGTCTTTGTTTTTTTCTTTGCTTATCTCTTTCAACTGACCTATCTGCATCAAGTGATAATTTATTCAAACACAATGACAATGGCAATTCAGTTATCTTTTCAAAGTTCAACAAGTTGCCATTGCACAAATTGTCTATGATTGCAAACCAGCCATATCCACTTGATGCTGATTCTTTTCTGTTTGCTTTAAAAACTGATGGATAGTCTTCAATTGTTGATTCCCTAAATTCCAAAAAAAAACCACTACTGCATTTGCAATATTTATTGAAAGATTTTCAAAATGCTTTTTGTTATCAATGTGACTGATGTGATATGGTTCAATGTTGTATCTGTTGCCTTGTTCTTTAGTGATTGGTCTATATAATACAGACATCATACTTGCCAAGTCATTTTCTTTTGCAAATGTTTCAATGTCTACATATTCGCCCATTGTTAAATCATCAATCTTTGGATGAAACCCAAACACCTTGCCATCGATGTTTATCTTGTTTATGATTTGTTTGTTTACTGGTTTGTTTATTAACTTATGCAGACTTTTTTGAATCACCTTTAAATCTTTCAACTTGATATGACTTAACACATTCATAGGAATATCACACAACACACTGATTGTTTGTTTTGCAATTTCATCTTCATCTGTCAAATCTTTTACTGCTGATGTGTATTTTTGATATTTTAACACACTTACTTCTTCCCATTCAGTTGGAATTGATATTTCAAAAGTTTTCTTCATTTCAATAATTTAAAGGTTGTTTTTAGTTGATTTCCTTTCAAAATGCATACACACCATAATTGCCTTTTACTTCATACCACATTCGCATCATCAAAGCATCTGCAAAGTCTGGTGACCTTCCAAGCAATGATTTGATTGTGTCCTTTGGAATAATAGCAAGTTTCTGTGTGTCTTTATCTATTTTGTCACGCTTGATGATTTCAAGTTCTTCAATGATTGTCTGTTTGTATCTGGTGTCTTTGATTGCAATCTTGCCAGTGTTAACCATTTCAGCAAGTTTAAAAAAGCATTGTGTTTTTAAGTTCTGAAAGTTTTCTGACTTCAGTGCTTTTGATCCATTGACAAATCCTTTGCAACCAGATAGACCATCTTTGACACCACCACCAACACCATCTTCATCAACGATAATGTGTGACCTTTGCACACTATTCTGAAGTGACATGGATTTGATTGCATCAATTGTGTCTGTCACAGATGACTGATTAAGTGAAACAATCTTTTCTACATTAAGACCATTCCAAAGAATAATGATTGTTTTATCTGAACCAAATCTTGCAACATCACAAGTGATGTGTTTCATGCCATCATCAACATTGTTTGTAAACATATCATGAATTGAATCATAATCAAATAAAAGTGCATCATCTTCATTGTATTCCCAATCACCAAGCAGAAGTCTTTGTCTTGATACCTTGTCCAACTTTTCAAGCTGCTTGACATAGTGTTCAGATATTGCAGTGTTGTCTGATACAAGTGACTGAATAAATTGTCTATGTTCTGCTAATCTGTTTTCTTTAGATGGTTTGTAAAATTCAGAATACAACCATGACTTTGTTGGATTGCATGTCATTAATGTTTTTGGAATTAAACCAAACTTGTCCAGCTTATATCTAATTCTTGAATTCAATATGTTGATTGCCTTGTGTGATACTTCTGCACATTCATCAACAAATGCATCTGTGATTTCAAGACCACCCAATGAAGTAAAGTCTGGATCGGATGGATATAAGAATAAGTCTTTCAAGTATATGATTGAGCCATTGAAGAAAGTGATTGTTGATTCTTGTGCATTGTATGTAAAGTCTTCATTTGGTTTCAGACCAACAAAGTCTTGTGCAACTTCAAAGAATGTGTTTAATGTAGTTGCTTTCAGATTCTTTAGCTTACTTCTTCCAATCACACTTCTTGTTTTTGGGTATTCAAGTCTTCTGTGTATTTGCCACAAACAACCAGTAAAAGTTTTACTTCCACCAGCACCACCCCCAAACAATATTTCTGTGGTCACCTTGTCTTCAAGATAAGCAAAACAGTCTGCTTGTTTATCAAACAAATCAATGTCAATTGTCTTTGGCATTAAGTCTGTTTAAGTTTATCACAATTGATTTATCAGTGATGTCTGCTTTGACTTCTGTTCTTGATAGTTTTGGAACAATGTATTCAGCCATCTTCAGCATGATTTCCAATGCTCTTTCTGGGTCTTCTGCTGCCACATCTGACAACCACACTTTCATGTTGTCAAGATTGTTTTCAAGTAGTAATTGAAAAGCATTTCTTATTTCTTGTGTTGTCTTGTTTGGGATTCCTTTGCGACTTCCAGCAAGTTGATTTCCTTTTTCAAATGGCATTTCTATTCTTCAAATAGTTTGTAATAAGCAACAATGGTTGCAATCAAAATTGGTATTAATAAAAATATATAAATCATGATATTTAGTTTATGTCATTTCGTGTCACTTTCTCATCATCTTTTGTTGGTGCAATTTCATGTGGAATCAATTCATGAAGTTTAATTTCTTTTGCACCAGATTCAAGTTTTTCTTTAAAGTTCATTGCAGTTGCCGTTGACATATCAAGCGCATATCCTTTGCATATACCTTTGACATAAGATACAACTTGAAGTTGTTCTGGAAACATTTCTTCAATCATAGTCATAAAATCTGGTCGACCATTTTCAAGTCTTGGAACTTCTTCCATTTGTTTTTTTGCTTCTTCTTTCATTGCTTGTTCTGTTTCTTGAACAATTTCCATGTGCTTTTCATTGTCTGGATTGAAGTCTTTCATTGTGCCTTTCTTTTAGTAATTGTTTATATTGCTTTTTGTCACCATATTTAATATGACATTTTCTACACAATGCCATAAGATTTTCAATTGTATCTTTTAATTTAGAACCACCAGCTTGTCTTGGTTCAATGTGATGAATATCCACTGCTTCTTTTCCACACATTTCACAAGGGACAAATTCACCAAACAATGCATCAAAATAATTTAAATAAATTTTAGTATGTTTCTGCATCAAGTTTATCTTTGATTCTGTCAATAGTTCTATTCATGTATTTCAAATAGAAGATGTCAAATTCAATGTCTTTTTGCTTGTGTTGTTTCCAATAAACATATAATACTGCTCTTAATCTTTGTGATGGTGTTTTCCCATCTGTTTTTTCTGCATCTAATTTAAAGCCATCTAATGCATCCAGTTCTTCTTGTGATATATTATCACTTGACAAATACATTAATGCTTCTGACTTTCTTAAATCAAACAATTTGACTGCTGATTGTGTGTTTAGTTCATAAGTTCCCATTACAATCTTGACTGATCCATCATGTCTTGTTGCAATTGTTTCAACGCTTACTGGTAAAACTAACTTTGCCATGTTTTATTTTTCATATTCTTGAACAATTTGTTTCATTTCATCAAGTGTTTTTTTAATACATGGCGCACAATTAGTCATCTTCTTTTTTCCACCAAAGTATTTTAAATGCAAACTAAACAAAATTTCTTTCTGTTTTGGATCGATTGAATTCTTGACTTCCTTCAACAATTTCTTTATGGCAAGATAGTCATTTTCAGTGACTTGAAGAAATTCCCATTTGTCAAATGGACATCTGCTAAATGATATTTTTGTCTTTGCATCCATAAAACAACCACAAGTTCTTATATATCCAACTTGGTCACCAAGTATTGGTGTTCCACATGTTCTTGTGTTTGGTTTAAAGTGTTCGCATTTTTCACATATTGCAATGCGTTTCTTTGCAAGTTCTTTGTCTGCTTTAAATGGTATCATATAAATTTAATTGAACAACATATTCATTAATTCTTTTTTTACTTAATTCAAATGCTTTATTATCAAGTTCAATTCCAATGAACTTTCTTTTTAACTTTTTACAAGCAATACCAGTTTGACCAGTTCCACAAAACAAATCAAGCACAACATCATTTTCTTTTGTTGATAATGCAATGCAAGTTTCTGGAAGTTCTAATGGAAAACCACTATGTCCAAAAGCAGAAGACACTTCTTTTCTTCCAAAAGATGTTTGTGCTTTGCTTCCAGAATTAAATGGTATTTCCCAAACATTTCCAACATTTTGTGTTTTAAATATTTTAGGATTTAATTTGAATGCATATTCTTTATTTAATTTGACATTTGCTGATGTGTGTCTTAACATAAAAATGTATTCAGTTTGATTTGTCAATTGTCTTGGTGTGTTCGCTGGTTGTTGATTGTATCTATACCATATAATTGTATCATGTAATTTGTACATCAATTCTTCAGTTGCAATTTGCATAATATCAAAAGCACGAACAGTAATTTCAGAATCATTTATTACATTTAAAAAAAAATAACCATCATTCTTCAGAACTCTTTTACATTCTTTCATCCACCTTTTTGACCATCTTAAATATTGTCCATAAGAATTAAAATATGCTTCATATTCAAACCCTTTCCAATATGGTGGGCTGGTCACGATACAATCAACACTATTTGTTTTTAATTTTGACAATGCATTAATGCAATCATCATTTATTAATTCAATATTTTTATGATTAAAATTCATATTGAATTTTTAATATTTTTTTTTACTTTTTCAATTGTGTACTGAATAGATTTAAAACTGATTCCAGTTTCTTTAGATAGTTGTCTGACAGACAACCCAGTTTCATAATATAGTTGAAACAACTTTCTGTCATATTCATCAAAGTGTGTCAAACAATTATCAATCTTTTCATTCATTTGATTCAATGCTTCTTGATGGTGTTCTGGTGAATTAATATTTGCCAGGTGTTCAAGAAATGATTCATCACTTTGTATCTTCTTCTTTTTGTATTGCACCATCTTCTTGTTAAATTGTGACTTTGCTGAATAGTATTTGACCATCATAATTTTGCATATATATGTTTTTATTTTTCCAGAATCTATGATGATAAGAAGTTTGTGTTGATTCATGGTCATCAATTGAAGGAATGTTTCTTGAACCAAGTCTTCTGACAAGTCTTTGTCTTTGGTTTGCTTTATTGCAAAGCCAAGAAAGTAGTCAAAGTCTTTGTATATCCATTCAATTGGATGCCACTTGTTTTTCATTCCTTAATAGTATAGTTCACATCAACTTCTGGTATTGTGCAATTGATATACCACTCTATTGTTTCAATGGCTTGGTCAAATCCAGTGCAGACAAGTGCTTCAAATCCTTTTTGATTTAATTCTTTCAGTGTACTTTTTTGTGATTCAGTTGCATAATTTCCTTTGACTTTTAATTCAACTGCAAGACCATGTTTAATTGTTCCTTGAACTATTCTTGGTTCATAGATAAACAAGTCTGGAAATCCTTTTCTGAATCCACCTTCTTTTCCTTTTCTTCTTTGGGAATGGTGCTTGATGTATATCCCACCAAGTGATCCATTGATAAAGATAGATGGATGTTGCAACTTCATGTATTTGATGACTGCTTTTTGCAGTTCATGTTCATTCTGTTTGCGCATATATTTTTTTTCCATTTAATGTTGGAACAGATTTTTCTGTGTAATAATTTTTGTGCTTCACATAAAACTGCCCATTGTCAATTGTTCCAAACTGCAATTCCCAAAGTGATTTGGTGACCATCTTTTTTTTTTCTTTCATTTCAAATAATCTTTCAATCTTTGAATTGATGTTCTTTCAGATAATGAAGACCAATTTGAATTGTATTGTGAATGCTGCTTTTCTCTTTCAGTCACAATCATTCCAGTCCTGGTTATGTCATATCTGACTAACCATTCAAGTATCATTCCACCATCAATTCTGTCAAACACCTTTTCATTCATCTTTGCAAGTTTTAAGCACATTGAAATGTCATACCAATTAAAGTGACCAAATCTTTGTGTGATTAAATATGCAGTTTCTTCAAGCTGATGTTTTTCCATTTTACTTTTGCAATTGTAAAAGTCTTGAAATCTAATCAGCAACAACATTATAATGTCAATTGTTTTTTCTTCTTCCATCTTCATCTGCTTTGTTAATGATGGTGGTTTATCTTCAAGTGCAATTGAAACAATGTCATTCATCTTCATCTTCAGAATCTGTTTGTTAAATTCTGGCTGAATAGGTGTCAACATTTTAATGTTTGTACTTGGCAAGGATGTCATCTGCAATGTCATTTTGTTTTGTTGTTTGTTTTAGTTGTTTAATTATGTTCACCAAATTAGAATTTATTTGTGACAATTTCACTTGCTTCTGCAAAAATGGTTCAAGATTCTTCCAATTCTTGAATATGTATTTTAAGGCATTCAGAACACTTTCTGGTGTGTCATCACCTTTTTGTTTGCAAAGTGTCTTCAGATAACTTAAAATGGTCTTCATTGCCTTACCTTGAATTGCATCAATCTTTGCTGGTGCATCAAAATTTGACAAACAAAATTTGTGATAAATGTCAATAGACATTTTATAAATGTTATTAGTA
>CESK01005751.1_pt1 | contig 15266 bp, 23 predicted proteins | sample 531091 | NCBI WGS metagenome assembly CESK01 (sample SAMEA2621271, study PRJEB7988) | marine metagenome | biome: marine biome (ENVO:00000447); feature: surface water layer (ENVO:00002042); material: "saline water (ENVO:00002010), including plankton (ENVO:xxxxxxxx)" | depth 5 m
AATAGGTATATATAGTTAGCTTTAGCTGAGTTTTTAAGAGACATTGGAATATGATTTTACTTTTCCCCGAACATAGACTATACTGTATGAATGGAAAAGAGGGATCCTAAAATATTTTGCAAAAAATTTTTGAATATTGAGATTTACCCTGGATCCTTCTTCCATACTGGGAGTAAAAAATGATCGATAAAACACTATATACACCAAGAATTATATTTGGTCCAGACGGAGACCCTATAGTCTTACCTGAAGGAGAAATCGTTGGTAAAACGAAAACAGAAAAAGCCAAAAGACCAGAAAAACCACAAGACGAATTAACTGTGAGAGATTTTACAGACGTGATTTTTGATCCTTCAGACCCACTTGATTATGCTTCTCTTGGGGCAGGTGGACCCATAGGTAAGCTGGGTCTTTCTGCTAATAAAATTCGAAAACTTATTGACAAATACAATGACATCCAAAAAAGAAAAAGAAAACATCAAGCTGACATTAAGCGTGGAGAAGCAGAAATGAAAGTTGGTTTTGAGTCCAACTATGCAGCAGATATACGTGGTGGTGCAAAACTTCAAAGACTAGGCAAAGAAAGACTTGATAAACTATTAATAGAGGAAGATGAAATATTGAAACTACTACCTGAAGGGTTCCAGTTTGAACTAGACCTTAATAGTGGTGGAGAAGCAGTTTCTATAAAACAAGCATTAATGCCTCTTAAATATTAAGATCACTACATGACTACTGGGAAAAACCTAGAACAATTACCTGAAGAACTACTTAAAGAACATCTAGAACTATCCGAAAGGCTAGAACTGCTAGAAAGAGTAGAAAAAACTCAAAATAATTTTTTAGACTTTGTAAAATCCCAATGGCCAGGATTCATAGAGGGTGCTCACCATAAAAAGATGGCGGAAGCCTTTGACCGTATTGCTAGTGGTAAAATAACTCGGCTCATAATAAATATGCCACCACGACACACGAAGTCAGAATTTGCGTCTCATTTATTTCCTGCTTACTTAGTGGGTCGTAACCCTAGTTTAAAAATACTTCAAGCTACTCACACCGCAGACCTAGCTGTGAAGTTTGGTAGAAAAATAAGAGACCTCATGCTCACTGAGGATTACCAAGCAGTATTTGATTCTGTGGCTATAAACCCAGATTCAAAAGCAGCAGGAAAGTGGGAAACCCAAGACACACGTAATCCCAAATTAAAAGGGGAGTACTATGCTGCTGGTGTGGGTGGCGCTCTTGCTGGTCGTGGTGCGGATTTGTTTATTATTGATGACCCTCATTCAGAACAAGACGCCATGAATCCAAAGTCCATGGAAGATACTTACGAGTGGTACACTTCTGGACCAAGGCAAAGACTCCAGCCTGGAGGTGCCATTGTCATAGTCATGACACGTTGGAACGTTAATGATTTAACAGGTAAACTACTACAAGATGCAGCTCGTGATCCTAAAGCAGATCAATGGGAACTCATAGAACTACCTGCTATATTACCTAGTGGTAAACCCTTGTGGCCAGAATATTGGTCCCTGGACGAAATAGAAAGTGTAAAGGCAAGTTTAAGAGGTGGTCCAAAATGGCATGCTCAATATATGCAGAATCCAACTTCAGAAGAAGGAGCATTAATAAAAAGAGAATGGTGGAAAGAATGGCCAAACAATAAACCACCTGAATGTGACTATATAATCCAGAGTTATGATACTGCGTTTTTAAAATCAGAGTTGGCGGACTATTCCGCAATAACCACATGGGGTGTTTTTTACCCTGATGGTCGTTTGGGTGGTGAAGAAATATACAACGGCGACGCACCACATATAGTTCTACTAGATGTCGTAAAAGGTAAGTTTAACTTCCCTGAATTAAAAGGTCAAGCATTTAAACAATATGAACATTGGAACCCAGACGTTGTTATTATTGAGGGTAAAGCTAGTGGTATGCCACTTACTCAAGAACTGCGTAATGTGGGAATCCCTGTACAAAATTTTACTCCATCTAGAGGTAACGACAAAGTAGCAAGAGTTAATAGTTGTGCTCCGTTGTTTGAATCTGGTATGGTTTGGCATCCTGATACTAAGTGGGCACACGATGTAATTGAAGAATGTGCAGCTTTTCCATCAGGAGATCATGACGACTTAGTTGACTCTACAACTCAGGCTTTAATGAGATTTAGACAAGGTGGCTTTGTGAAGTTGCCTAGTGACTACGAAGAAGAAGTTTTATATAAGAAGAAAATAAGTTATTATTGAGGCATAGGAACGGGAAAGAATGGCAATCGAAGCACAAAGATACGCAAACAAAGAAAAATCTCCATTTGTAGAAGCTGAAGAAGATATAATTTTAGAACTACCAGAAATGGATTCAGAAGCTGGAGGCGTTGAATTCCAAGTTGGAGAAAATGGAGAAATGTTACCTGTTCAGGAATCTCCAGAACAACTAGAAAATGAACACAGTTCAAACTTAGCCGATATTTTAGAAGAATCAAGTTTAAGGGAAATCTCTGGTGAACTCATTGAGGCATACGAAGAAGACAAAACATCTCGTGAAGATTGGTTAAATAGTTTTACTAAAGGACTAGATCTGCTAGGTATAAAAACAGAAGAACGAGATTCACCTTTTCCAGGAGCAAGTGGTGTAACTCACCCATTATTGAGTGAAGCTGCAACACAATTTCAAGCCCAAGCATACAAAGAACTCTTACCAGCCAATGGTCCAGTAAGTACAAGAGTTGTTGGAGCCGAATCTGAAGAAGTAATGGCTCAATGCCAACGTGTAAAAGAGTTTATGAACTACCAAATCACTGAAGTTATGGAAGAATACGACCCAGATATGGATAGTTTGCTTTTTTACCTGCCTTTAGCTGGTTCTGCCTTCAAAAAAGTGTATTTTGACTCATTATTAGGTCGTGCGACGTCTGCTTATGTAAAAGCAGAGGATTTAGTCGTTAGTTATGACACTACAAACCTAGAAACAAGCCCAAGAATTACTCATGTCATCAATATGACAGGAAATGACATAAGAAAAATGCAATTAAACGGAATTTACCGAGATATTGAGATTGGATCGCCTGATGAAGTTGATTTAGACGAAGCAAAAGACAAAATGGATGAGTTACAAGGGTTAAGTAAACCAAGTAGTGATAATAATGAGTACACAGTACTAGAAATACACGTAAACCTAGAGCTAGAGGAGGTTGATGAGTACGATTTTGCTGTGCCTTACATAGTAACAATACTTGAAGATTCAGGTGAAATCCTCGCTATAAGACGTAATTGGGCTATAAATGATGAATTATTCCGTAAAAAAGAGTATTTTGTACACTATAAGTTCCTTCCAGGACTTGGATTCTATGGTTTTGGGTTAATTCACATGATTGGCGGACTAACTAAGTCTGCAACTAGTATTTTAAGACAATTAATTGACGCTGGAACGCTAAGTAATCTTCCAGCAGGGTTTAAAGCACGTGGTATGAGAGTTCAAGGCGAAGATGAGCCACTTAGACCAGGAGAATTTAGGGATGTAGATGTTCCTGGTGGTGCAATCAGAGAAGCACTTATGCCTCTTCCATATAAAGAGCCAAGTAGTGTATTGAGTCAGTTATTAGGTATTTTAATAGATTCTGGCAGAAGATTTGCTAGTATTGCAGACATGCAAGTAGGAGATATAGGCAGTCAACAACTTCCTGTAGGAACTACAGTAGCTATGCTAGAGCGTGGCACAAAAGTTATGTCAGCTATACATAAACGTCTTCATTATGCTCAGAAAAAAGAGTTTAGACTTTTGGCTAGTGTCTTTTCAAGGTCTCTCCCTCCTATGTATCCGTATTCGGTAGCAGGTGCTAGTCAAGAGATTAAACAACAAGACTTTGATGATAGAATAGATATTATCCCAGTAAGTGATCCAAATATATTTAGTATGGCGCAACGTGTTATGTTAGCTCAGCAAGAACTACAAATGGCACAAGCAGCACCAGAAATACATAATTTAAGAGAAGCATACAGAAGAATGTATGAAGCATTAGAAATTAAAAACATAGATTTAATATTACCGCCACCAGCTGAAGTCCCACCACGAGACCCAGTTAGTGAACAACAGGCAGCAATGTTAGGACAACCTATTAAGGCTTTTGAATTTCAAAACCATGAAGCCTATGTAGCAGCACACGGTGCTTTTGTACAGAATCCAATGATACAACAAAACCAAGCAGCAATACAGGCTGTTTCTTCAAACATACAAGAACACCAAGCTATGTTGTATAGACAACAAGTAGAACAAGCACTCGGTCAACAACTACCTCCTCTTGAGGAACTGCAAAATATGCCACCTGAACAATCACAACAGATAATGAATCAGATAGCATTAGCAGCAGCAGACGCAACTCAAAAAGTAACAGGTCAACAACAAGCACTTGCTCAAGCCGAGCAAAATGCTCAAGTGGATCCTATAATAGAAGTGAAAGAAAAAGAAATAGCTCAAAAAGCACAAGGTGACGCTTTACGAGCTCAGGTAGATCAAGCTAAAATAGAATCACAAGAAGCAATCGCAGAAATGAAGGTTGCTCAAGATAGAGAAGAGGCTTTATTAAAAGCACAAAATGAAAGTAATAAAACCTATGGTCAAATATTGAAAGATGTTAGATCAGCGGATACAAAAACTAAAGGTGATTAGATGAAAGATTCAACTAAATATAAAAAAGTTAGTTTTCCTGCTCCTAAGAGAATAGATCTCTCTAAACCAGTAAAATCTGTTACTGTACTTAATTCAAGCAGTAAGAGCGTTTTTGGTAATGGTCAAAAAGAGGTCCAAGGCAAAGGTGCAGCAACTAAAGGTATTAAGTTTAATTCAAGTCCAAGTGGAGCTAGATAAGTTTAATGAGTGATTCACCAGAAGCATTCGTTTATAAAGCTACACTCGAAAGAATTGTAGATGGCGACACATTTGATTGTTGTCTTGATTTAGGCTTTGACGTTAAACTACATAAACAAAGAGTGAGACTAGCAGGGATTGATACACCTGAGTCTAGAATCAATACAAAAAGATATCCAGAAAGAGCTCAAGAAAAAGTTATGGGCAAAGCTGCAAAAGAACGATTAAAAGAACTTTGCACAGGTAAGTTCAAACTTAAATCTTTAGGCAAAGGAAAGTATGGAAGAATATTAGGTGTCCCGTACACAGAAGACGGTGAAGATATTTGTCAAAAACTTATATCAGAAGGTCATGCTGTTGAGTATTGGGGTGGAAAGAAAGTAAAAATCTGGGGAGGATAATATGCCAGGAATGACTGAAAGAAGAAGAAAAATGAGAGGCGAAACTAAAACTGCTCGTGGTGACTATGACAAAAAAGGTTATGGACACGGTGGTGGCGTCAAATATATGGGTGGTGGCGGACACTACAACAAGAAAAATAAGAAAAAATAATAATGGCTAAAAGAGGATTATGGGCGAATATACACGCCAAACGTAAGCGTATTAAAGCAGGCAGTGGAGAACGTATGCGTAAAAAAGGCGAAAAAGGTGCACCAACTGCTGCACAGATGAAAGCAGCACAAGGTAAAAACATGGGTGGTATGGTTCAAAGTTTTATCGTGGGTGGTGCAGTAAAATCAGGAAAACACAGAGGGTGTGGTGCAATAACCCCAAGCAAGAAGAAAACAACTAAATATTATTAATGGCTGAATATCAAGGAAAAACAGTAACTTTAAACAGACCACGAGCTATCCGTAAAGGAGAACCAGGATATGGTAAAAAACGTAAAGTAGTTTTTGTTTCTAAATGTAGCAGTGGTGGTAATAAAATTAAACGAATAACCTTTGGCGATAAAAAATTAGGAAAACACCCAGGAGACAAAAGCCGAAAGAAAAGCTATTGTGCTCGTAGTGGTGGCATAAAAGGTAAAGCAGATAGATGTAGTGCTAATTATTGGGCACGTAAGGACTGGAACTGTTAGTATGGACGGTCTTTATATATTCGAAAAATTCCTAAGAGAAATCCGCAGAAGACAAGAAGATTTAACTGAAGTCTTAAAAACTGGCGGAGTTAAAGATTGGGAAAGTTATCAAAGAGTTCTTGGCGAACTATCAGGTCTGAGTTCTGCCGAGCAAATTATAGTGGACCTGCAAAACATCAAGGAGCAAGATGATGGAAATTGATGCATTGACTAAAGAATCTAAGGGTAAAGAAATCCCAGACCATATTCCAATGGTTAGAGATATTGAACCCGAAGAGGAAAAAGTTGAATTTACACCTGATACAGTTCAGGAAGATGAATCTCTTATGGAGATGATTCCTAAACCTACAGGGTACAGATTAATGATATTACCGTTTTCTCGTAAAGCGAAAACTAAAGGTGGTATATTACTTCATAACGATACGTTAGAAAAAGAAAGAATAGCTACTAATGTTGGTTTCGTAGTATCATTAGGACCAGATGCTTACAAAGATAAAGCTAAATTCCCGAATGGCGCATGGTGCCAAGAAAGAGATTGGGTTATTTTTGGAAGATACGCAGGAGCAAGAATCAAAATTGATGGAGGCGACCTGCGACTATTAAACGATGACGAAGTACTGGCTGTGGTAGATAACCCAGAAGACGTACAGTAGTCACGCAATTAAAAGGAGTATAACATGGCAAATCCCATGCAAACACAAGCAGAAGAAGCCGTAGAGGTAGAACTAGATCCACAACCAGTAGAAGAAGACTCTATTGTTGAGGAAGTTAGTGAAGCCGAATCCCCAACAGAAGAAGCAACATCCGATCCAGAAGAGATCGAAGATTACAGTGATTCTGTTAAAAAGCGAATAAATAAGCTAACTTATAAAATTCGAGAAGCCGAAAGAAGAGAGGCAGCAGCAATAGATTACGCTAAAGGCGTACAACAAAAGTTGAATAATACTCAAGCATCGCTTTCACAAAAGGACAAAAACCTTTATGATGAGTATAGTGCTAGAGTTGCAAGTCAACTTTCTTCTGCTGAAGATCGCTATAAAAAAGCACATGATATAGGCGATTCAGAAGAAATGCTGACTGCACAAAAAGATGTAGCGACTCTTGCTGTTGAACTTGAAAGTTTAAACAGAGTTAGACCGCAACAACAAGCACAGGAACAACCAGTTGAAGTTCAACAATACCAACAACAACAAACTGTTCCACAGCAACCTATTCCTCAGCCTGATGAAAAGGCTCAAGAATGGGCAGCTAAGAATAAGTGGTTTGGTACTGATTTGGCTATGACAACAAGTGCTTTTGCATTTCATAGACAGTTAGTTGAACAAGATGGATTTGATCCACGATCTGATGAATATTATCAGGAAGTGGATAAAAAGATGGTAGAGGCTTTCCCACATAAGTTTAATACTGGTGGAGAAGTTTCTCAAGTAAACGTTCAGGAGAATGTTGCTAATTCTAGTAGAGGTACTAGAGGCAGAGCAGGAAAAGGACGCAAAGTTAAGTTGACACAAAGTCAAGTTGCAATAGCAAAGAGATTAGGTGTTCCACTTGAAGAATACGCTAAACACGTTAAATAAGGAGAATAAAATGGTAGAAGATACTAAAACTAAAATAGAAGAAGTTACCAACACAGATCGAACTCCAAGATCTGCGGAGAATCGTGCAGAAAAAGCACGCTTAAAACCATGGCAACCACCGTCTTTATTAGACGCACCAGACGCACCTGAAGGTTACGTTTACAGGTGGATACGTGAATCAATGGTTGGTCAAGAAGATAAAGCGAATATGTCAAAACGTATTCGTGAAGGATGGGAACCTGTGAGAGCAGAAGACCACCCTGAATTTGAAGCACCAACAGTTGAAGATGGTAGACACGCTGGAGTAATTGGAGTAGGTGGGTTGATCCTCGCAAAGATGCCAATCGAAATCGTCGAACAACGACGCGAATATTACAGAAAAATGGCTTCAGACCAAATGGAGGCAGTCGATTCGAATCTAATGCGAGAAAGTGACAGCAGGATGCCTATTAGTAAACCTAATAGAAAAACTCAAGTCACATTTGGAAAAGGAGGCGAATCATAAAGATTCGTTAATATTAACTTAATTTATAACTATAAAGGTGAATTAAATGGCAAACGTAAATGACCCGAATGGTTTCGTACCAGCATATCATATGGCTGGTGGAGTTATTAGACCTTCTGAATTCCCTATCCAGAGTGGTGCTACTGGCGATATCTTTGCAGGTGACGTCGTTAAGCTCGCAAGTGGGTATGTACTTCAAGGAGGAGCTACTGATGCTCCACTAGGTGTATTTGGTGGATGCGAATACCAAAATAGTTCAGGAGAAGTGATCTTCACTAGAAGATTTGTCTCCGGAACTGCATCGTTAGGTTCTGCGAATATAAAGGCATACGTGTATGCTGATCCAAATATTGTTTATGAAGCCCAGTTTACTGGGACTCCTTCACAAACTGATGTTGGAAAAGTACACACTATTTCTACAACCGCAGGAGATAGTAATAATAACCGTTCGAAAGAAGGAGTAACAACTACCACAGCTAGTGGTATTGCTAAGTTAGTAGCTTATGTGGATAGACCAGATAACTCAGCTAACGCACAATACGCTAGAGGGTATTTTATATTCCCAGCTTCGACATATGGAAATGACTAAGAGGTAAATTAAATGGCAATAAATAGAGCGCAATTAGTAAAAGAACTCGAGCCAGGACTAAACGCACTTTTTGGTCTCGAGTATGATCGATATGAAAACGAGCATGCAGAAATTTTCGACATGGAGAGTTCAGACAGAGCTTTCGAAGAAGAAGTTATGTTATCAGGCTTTGCACAAGCTCCTGTAAAAGGAGAGGGTGCTGCTGTAGCTTATGACACAGCTCAAGAAACTTTCACGGCTCGTTATTCACACGAAACGGTAGCTTTAGCCTTTGCGTTGACAGAAGAGGCAATCGAAGATAATCTCTACGATACACTTTCTTCTAGATACACAAGAGCTTTAGCTAGATCAATGGCAAGCACAAAGCAAGTAAAAGCTGCAAATGTACTGAATAATGGTTTCTCAACTTCCTATCCAGGAGGAGACGGAAAACCTCTCATGACAACTGACCACCCAACTTTAACATCTGGTGATCAGTCTAATGAGCCAAGTTCAGCTGCAGACTTGAACGAGACTTCGTTAGAAAACGCATTAATAGATATTTCAGCATTTAAAGATGAAAGAGGTATTAAAGTTAATGTACAGGCTAGAAAACTGATAGTGCCACCACAATTACAATTTGTGGCTGACAGGATATTAAACTCTCCTGGCAGAGTGGCATCTTCAGATAATGACATAAACGCTATTAAGAACATGGGAATGCTTCCTGATGGCTATGTTGTTAATCATTATCTAACCGACTCAGATGCATGGTTTATTAAATCCGATGCACCTAATGGATTGAAGCACTTTGAAAGGGCTGCAATGAGTACTGGTATGGAAGGAGACTTCGAAACTGGTAATGTTAGGTACAAAGCTAGAGAAAGATATAGCTTTGGTTGGTCAGACTGGCGTGGAATCTACGGATCTCCAGGTGCTTAATTAGGAACGATTTATTGTAGCGTTTCTTACTCAACTACAATTATTAAGGGAGCTTCGGCTCCCTTTCTTTTTTCTAACTGTTAATATAGAATAAGTTATCTAGGGATAATTAATTTGTTCTATAGACTGCCCTAGCAGACAAGCCAAGACTATAGGACATTATTTCCAAAGGAGGAAATTATGGCAAATTCGACGTTTAATGGTCCAGTTAGGTCTGAAAATGGTTTTGAACAAATCAGTATAGACTCCACTACTGGAACAGTAACTACAAACTTAGATGTAGATAGCAGTGGTAATATTGTTACTTCTGGTTCTGTACTAAGTTACGATAATATTGTTGACGTTACTGCAGCAACGTATAGTGTTACAGCAGCACAGTCTGGTTCTGTTTTTACTTTAAACAGAGCAGCAGGTATTGTGGTAACATTACCAACAGCAGCAGCAGGGTTACAATATACATTTATAGTAGGTACTACATTTACAGGTGCAGGTCAAATCAACACGCAAAACACCAGTGATTTATATTCTGGTTTTGCTCAGTTATTTGATCCAGCAACAGCAGGTGATACCAATACTTTTATTCCTGATGCTAGTAATGATGACACTATTGATTTAGGTTCAGCAGCACAAGGTTGGTTAGTCGGTGGAATTATTCGACTAAAGGCAACAACGGCTGCAGTGTGGCATTGTGAGGCATTCCTTCACGGTGATGGAACATTAGCTACACCGTTTGAATAAGGAGTAAACCATGGCTGACGCAGTAACTTCAACAACAATTGTTGATGACGATAGGAAAGCTGTTATACAGTTGACTAATACGTCTGACGGAACTGGGGAATCGGCTGTTACCAAAGTAGATGTAAGTGCACTATCTGTAAGAAGTTCAGATGGTGCAGCTTGCACAGGTTGTAAAGTATCTAAAATTAACTATTCAACATTTGGTATGAGCGTTAAACTACTGTGGAACGCAAGTACAAATACAATATGTTGGGATTTAAATTCAGACTACAGTGATGATATTGACTTTTCATACATGGGAGGCTTGCAAAATACTGCTGCTTCTGGTGGAAAAACAGGAGATATTAAACTTACAACTACAGGGCACGCCAGTGGAGATTCTTACGTTATCGTTTTAACAGTAATAAAAGAATATTAATGGCTACTTCAGGTACTAAGACTTTTCAGCTAACTATAGCAGACACTATAGAAGAAGCATATGAATTAGCTGGTTTAGAACTTAGGACAGGATATGATGCGGAGACAGCTAGACGATCTTTAAACATAATGTTTGCAGATTGGTCGAACAGGGGTGTAAATCTTTGGACGATAGAACAGGTTACAACTAATCTTTCTTCTGGTACTAATAGTTATACTTTAAACTCGTATGACATAGACATTGTTTCCGCAGTTATTCGACAGATAGACTCATCTTCTAATACAACTGACCTACAATTAACACGCATAGGAAGAAGCGAGTATCTAAACATACCTGATAAAGATTCTAAAGGAAGACCAACTCAGTATTTTGTTGACAGACAAGCAACTCCAGTAGTTAAGTTATGGCCAACACCAGACAGTACCTACACATATAAATTAGTTGCAAACACTATTCAAAGAATAGACGACGTAACAGCTTCTGCCCAAGACCCAGAAGTACCCTCAAGGTTTATGCCTTGTATGGCTAGTGGTTTAGCATACTACATAGCTTTAAAGAAAAACCCAGAAAAAGCTCAATTATTAAAACAACAGTATGAACAAGATTTCAAACTTGCTGCTGATGAAGACCGTAATAGAGCTTCTCTTCATCTTGTACCTAATAGGAGTTATTTATAATGGCTTATGCTATAGGTAAATATTCTAACGCAGAGTGTGACAGGTGTGGTTTTGTATATAAGTATTTAGAGATGAAAGAAGAATGGAATGGATTAAAAGTTTGTTCTTCATGCTACGAACCTAAACACCCACAACTTGACCCACAACCTATACCTGTAGATCCAGAAGCATTAAAACAACCAAGACCAACAGAACCAGCTCCTACAACAGGATACGGTATAGTCAGGTCAGAGAATACTAAAAACTCTGAAGGAGTTACAGGTCTTTCTATGGATATTTCTCACAATGATGTAATAGGCTCTAGTTTTTATATGGATGAAGTAACAGGAGAAGTAGGAGAAGTAACTATTACTACAGGTTAATATGAGTTGGACTTATTCTACATTAAAAACCGCAATACAGGACTACGCTGAGTCCACAGAATCATCGTTTGTTACACATCTAGATGATTTTATAAAAACAGCAGAAGAACGTATTTTAAAAGCCGTTCAATTGGACGACTTTATTAAAAATGTAACAGGAACAGCAACGTCTGGTTCTGCATATCTAGGAGCACCAACTGACTTCTTAGCACCTTTTAGTTTAGCTGTAATTGACAGTAGTTCAAACTACACTTACCTTAAACTAAAACATCCAAGTTTTATTCGGGATTATACGCCTGCATCTTCTACAACAGGAGAACCAAAGTATTACGCAGAGTTTGATGATAATACTTTTATATTGGCACCAACGCCTAATTCAAACTATACGTTTGAATTACACTATTTTTATAGACCCTCGTCTCTTACTTCGGCAGGTGATTCAGGAACAACTTGGTTATCAACCAATGCACCAAACGCAATCTTGTACGGTGCTTTAACAGAAGCCATGGTGTATTTAAAAAACTTTGAATCAATACCTATCTATGAACAAAGATTTCAGGAAGCCTTGGCCATGATGAAAAATCTAGGTGAAGGAAAATCAACCAGAGATCAATATAGATATGACCAAGTAAGGAGACAACCACAATCATGAGAATACCTGAACTAGAGGGCAAGAATATTGCCATAGTGGCTATGGGTGAAAGTCAATTAGATTTTCATCTTTCAATATCCCACAGCAATGAGTATGACGAAGTATGGGCGATTAACGCTATGGCTGGAATTATTAAAAAAGTAGACAGAACATTTATGCTAGACCCAGCAAGCAGATTTTTAGATACAGATGATGCAGGAACGCAAACAGGACTAATGAGAAAAGTTTTGAAAGAACATCCTGGACCTATTTACACATGTGAACTAGACGATAGATGTAAAAACCTAGTAGAGTTTCCATTACTAGAAGTTGTTAAAGATACTAAATCATCCTATTTAAACAACACTGTTTGTTTTGCTATAGCTTTCGCTATGTACAATAGAGTAGGAAGAATAAATATGTTTGGTGTTGATTTTAGCTATAAAGGAAACCTCCATTTTGCAGAAGCAGGAAGATCCTGTGTTGAGTTTTGGCTTTCTAAGTGTATAACTTCAGGTATTGTAGTCAGTGTAGCTCCAAGATCTGGTTTGTTAGATACCGATATTCCTGTAAAAGATAAAGTTTATGGATATCATAGATTAGACAACCCACCACTAATAATGTTTAACCCAGAAACTGAAGAGTTTTATAAAATAGGGTACAAAGAATACACAGAAGCAGTTGAGAAAAAACAAAGAGAAGATGCAGAATTAATAGCTGTTTTAAACACACCACCAGAAGCTAAAAGGTATTAAAATGATAGAAATAGAAACAGTTGGGGGATTAGGAAACATATCAGTAGAAACACAACAAAACAGGGGACACCCACCTGAATACTGGGCAGAGAGAGCTACTCAAAAAATTTGTGGTATTTCTGAAGATGCAGCACCTCACATAAAACAACAAGCAGAAGCCTTTAGGCTTTCTATTTATACAACAATACTTTATTATATAAAACAGAGCATCAATAGTGAAAGATGCACAATGAGAAATCTTCTAGTTAATCAAGGACATGAAGATTTAGCTAAAATATTAAAGGAGCTATAATGGCAATAACATCGACATTAACAACCAGCTTTAAAAAAGAACTTTTAGAAGCTGTGCACAATTTTAAAAACTCAGGTGGCGACACTTTTAAATTAGCACTCTATACTAGTTCTGCAACTATGGGAGCAGCAACAACTGCATACACTACTACTAATCAGGTTAGTGGAACAAACTACACAGCAGGTGGTGGAACTTTAACTAGAGTTGATCCAACAAGTTCTGGTACAACAGGATACACAGATTTTGCTGATCTTACTTTTGGGACAGCTACCGTTACTGCTAGAGGATGTCTAATCTATAATAGTAGTGATTCAAATAAATCTGTAGCCACTATTGATTTTGGTGGAGATAAAACTTCTACAGCAGGAGATTTTACAATTGTTTTTCCTGCAGCAGCAGCAAGTACAGCTATCATAAGAATAGCATAGTCCCATGCCTGATGCTGGTTGGGGGCGAGGCACTTGGGGATCAGGTGGCTGGTCTTCCGATTCTATTTCCGTAACCTTATCTGGTGTAGCAGGCACAGCATCTCTAGGAAGCGTCAGCACTGACGCCGAAGCTAATACAACTCTTTCTGGTTTAGCAGCAACAAGTGCTCTAGGGACACTAAGTATTGTTGCAGAAGCCAATGTTTCTCCAAGTACCCAAGTAGGAACTTCAGCAGTCGGTTCTTTAACTGTAGATGCCGAAGCTAATGTAGTACCGACAGGACAATCAGCAACAGGAGCAGTTTCTGGTGTAGGTGTAAATGCCTCAGCTGTAGCTGTTCTTCCAAGTGCTGTAGGTACTGTAGGTTCTCTTTCAGTTGATGTTGATGGAGAAGCCAACGTAGTAGTAGAAGGACTGAGCGCCACCTCAGCTGTAGGTACTGTTACTGTCAGTGAAAGTGTAGCCGTTGATGTTACTCTAAGTGAAGCGACTACTACTATAGGAAGTATAACAACAAAAGCAGGAGCAAAAGCAACATTAGTGGGTGTTTCAGGTGAAACTAATACCCCTACAGTTAATGTTTGGGGTATAATAGATGATAGTCAATCACCAAGTTGGACAGTAATAAACGACAGTCAATCACCAAGTTGGACAGGAGTAAGTGATAGTCAGTCTCCAGAATGGCAAGATGTGGCTTAACTATTGGAGAAAAAAAGTATATAATCTATATATATTGAATAGGATTTTAAAATGGCCAGTACATATGTAAATAATCTAAGACTCAATGAAATGGCTACTGGAGACGGTAGTGGAACATGGGGTACTACAACAAATACAAACCTTGAATTAATCGCAGAAGCATTTAGTTATGGTTCAGAAGCTATAGCAGATGCCTCAACACATACAATTACACTAGCTGATGGTGCTTCAGATGAAGCAAGATCACTATATTTAAAATGCACAGGTGGAGGACAAGCCTGTACAGTAACTCTCGCACCAAATACAGTATCTAAAGTATGGATAATAGAAAACGCTACTAGCTATACTCTAACTTTTACTCAAGGTAGTGGAGCCAATGTAGCAGTATCTGCAGGAGAAGTTAAGATGATAGCCACTGATGGGCAAGGCAGTGGTGCTGTAGTTTATGATTTATTGACAGATGTTTCTCTAGCAGGAACAACTTCTGTCGTTGATTTAAAAACTAGCAGTTCTTTGACACCTAGTGCCTCTGATGGAGCAGCATTAGGTTCAGCTTCTCTAGAATGGTCAGATTTATTTCTAGCAGATGGAGCAGTAATAAACTTAGGTGATGATCAAGACACCACTCTTACACACGTTGCTGACACAGGAATATTATTAAACAGCACAAGACAATTACAATTTGGTGATTCAGGCACATACATACATCAATCAGCAGACGGAGTA